>Ga0268257_1000521_pt1 | contig 45203 bp, 48 predicted proteins | sample AgamicAtPrz_FD_200249 | JGI IMG/M metagenome (GOLD analysis project Ga0268257, IMG submission 200249) | Agave microbial communities from Guanajuato, Mexico - At.P.rz (v2) (version 3) | ecosystem: Host-associated > Plants > Phyllosphere > Phylloplane/Leaf | place: Guanajuato, Mexico | collected... | reverse complement strand
GAACACGATCAGGGCGATCAACCCGGCCATCAGCGCATCGACCAGGCTCTTTTTCACATCGATAGAAGTCGTACTCACGGCATCACACCTTGGTTACCTGAGGACGGCCCAGCAGGCCCTGGGGACGAAAGATCAGAATCAGCACCAAGAGCGAGAAACTGAACACGTCCTTGTAGTCGGAATTGACCATCCCGGAGAACTGCGCCTCGGCCACGCCGAGGATCAGCCCGCCGAGCATCGCGCCGGGCAGCGAACCGATGCCGCCGAGCACCGCCGCGGTGAAGGCCTTGATGCCGATGATGAAGCCGGCATAGAAGTCGAAGGTGCCGTAGTTCAGGGTGATTAGCACCCCGGCCAGCGCGCCCATGGAGGCGCCGATGACGAACACGTAGGAGATCACCCGGTCGGTGTTGATGCCGAGGATTTGCGCCATCTTGCGATCCTGCTGGGTGGCGCGGCACATGCGCCCCAGGCGGGTTTTCTGGATGATGAAGGTCAGCGCCAGCATGCCGATGATGGCCGCGGCGATGATGAACAGCTTGGTGTAGGTGATCATCACGAAGCCTTCGCCCACATGCAGGCGCAGCGCGCCTTCGAGCATGGTGGGAATGCCCTGCTGACGCGCCCCCTGGCTGAGTTGCACGTAGTTCTGCAGGATCAGCGACATGCCGATGGCGCTGATCAGCGGCGCAAGGCGCGTGGAGTTGCGCAGCGGTTTATAGGCGATGCGCTCGATGGCGAAGCCGTACACCCCCGTGACCACGATGGTGAACACCAGCGTGCCGAGGATGACCAGCGGAAAGGAATGCACACCGAAGAAGGCCAGCACGGCGATGGCGATGGCGGCGAGGTACGCCGAGACCATGTACACCTCGCCGTGGGCGAAGTTGATCATGCCGATGATGCCGTAAACCATGGTGTAGCCGATGGCGATCAGGCCGTAGACCGAACCTAAGGTCAGGCCGTTGACCAGTTGCTGCAGGAAGATACCGTCCATTGAAAAATCTCTGAGTCCGTGACGGAAAGAAGCGCAGGGTCGCCAGGCGACCCCAGCAGCCCCGGCAGGTCATGGCCCGCCGGGTTTGGAGGTTCGTTCACAAGAGGCAGGGTTGAGATGGAGCAGCAATTTGTGGGAGCGGGCAATGCCCGCGATTCGCGCACAACGCGACATCAGGCACATGACCCCATCCCAAGAACGGCGATTCCGATTCCACCCTGCCGCTCGAGAAAACCCGTCTCTTAAAGCTGCTTGTACTTGCCGTCAGCGCCCCACTGGTACATCACGTAGTCGGAGACTTTCAGGTCGCCCTTCTCGTCGAACTCCTTCTTGCCCATCACGGTTTCCACCGGATGCGCCTTCAGCCACTCAGCAGCCTTGGCACCGTCGGTACCCTTGATGCCGGCGAACGCGGCAGCCACCACCTGCATCGAGGCGTAGGAGTACAGGGTGTAGCCTTCCGGCTCGTAGCCATTGGCGCGGAATTTCTCGATCACCGCCTTGCCATCCGGGATCAGGCGCGGGTCGGCGCCGAAGGTCATCAGCACGCCATCGACGTACTGCGGGCCGCCGGCGGTGCCGACCATCTCGTCGGTGACGATGCCGTCGCCGGAGATGAACTTGGCGGTCACGCCCTGCTCGCGCATCTGGCGAACCAGCGGGCCGGCCTCGGCATGCAGACCACCGAAGTACACCACTTCGGCGCCGCTGGCGCGGATCTTGGTGACCAAGGCGTTGAAGTCCTTCTCACCGCGGGTCAGGCCCTCGTACATCACTTCCTTCACGCCGCGCTTGTTGAGCTGCGCACGGGTGGCATCGGCCAGGCCCTGGCCGTAGGTGTCCTTGTCGTGCACCACGGCGATCTTCTTGGCCTTGAGCACGTCGACGATATAGTCGCCGGCAACGATGCCCTGCTGGTCGTCACGGCCGCACATGCGGAACATCGCGGTCAGGCCGCGCTCGGTGACCTGCGGGTTGGTGGACGCCGGGGTGATCGCCAGAATGCCCGCCTCGTCATACACCTCGGACGCCGGCATGGTCGACGACGAGCAGAAGTGCCCGATCACCGCCACCACCTTGTCCGCATCGACCATGCGGTTTGCCACAGAAACAGCCTGCTTCGGCTCACAGGCGTCATCGCCCTTCACCAGCTTGATCTTCTCGCCATTGATACCGCCCGCCGCGTTGATATCCGCCGCAGCCTGCTCGGCACCGCGCCACAGCTGGTCACCGAACGCCGCGTTGCCGCCAGTCATCGGCGCGCCGACACCAATGGTGATGTCCGCGTGAGTCAGCGAGGAAAAACCCAGTGCGCCAGTGATCGCGAGCGCCAAGAAACCTTTCTTGAAAGACGTGTGAGGCATGGACGTGCTCCTGAGGAGTTTTAGGATTGGCCCGCCTGCTGGAGCAAGCGCTATGCCATTCGCACGACCGTTTGAAACTTCTAGACGAAAGTCGAGGTTGACGGCGATGTAACCGCAGGTGTCATGGCCCAATGCGTCACTTTCGATAGAAAAGGCGCCACGATCACTCCAAATCGCCGCCACAGACGTACCGCGACTGAGCAGAGCACCGTCCATGCTGGTGCAACCGAGAGAAACACTGCACAACCTTGGACAGGCTGCTTGCAGGCTCGTAAATGGCTGCGGTTTTACCAGCCAAGGCTTATTCCAGAGCGGTCTATTTACCTTTCGGATTGGCCTAACGGCTGACTGCCTGCGTTGTAACCGGTAACAACATCGCCATGGCATCAGCAATGCCAGGGCGATGCCTCTTGGCACCTTATTGCGGCCACTTCACCTCGCCCTTGATTACCTGGGCACTGAGCTCCAGGGACGACTCATCGGCCAGGTTCGGGTAGCGCTTGCGCATGCCGGCGATCAGCTGCGCGGAATCCTTGGCCTTGCCGGCCTCCTCCTCGAACGCCTGCAGGTACTCGCGGGTGGCGGCGACGGTCTGCGGCGAATCCGGCAGGCTGCCATCGGCGTTTGGCAGGTAGTGGCCGGGCACGACGCGGCTCGGCTTCAGCGCGTCGATGGCCGCCAGGGTAGCCAGCCAATCGCGGCGCGATTGCACGGTCTGGGTATCGGCCATCCACACATGGATATTCGCTGACACCGGGATGCCACCGATGACGGTCTTCAACGACGGAATCCACACGAAAGTACGCGCCGGCTCCGGCCCACGAATTTCCAGCACCTGACCATCCACGGCCAGCTTCGGCGTCTTCAGCACTTCGGGCACCACCAGCGCCTTCGGCGCATTGCCCTCCATGATCGGCCCCCAGTGAGCCAACTTGCCGTCCTTGCTCGCCTCGATGGCGGCCACCGTTTCGGCAGTGGCGACAATCTTCGCGTCCGGGAAGGCGCGGTGAATCACATCCAGCCCGAAGTAATAATCCGGGTCGCTATGGCTGATATACACGGTGGTCAACTTCTTGCCGGTAGCGCGCACCTTGTCGACCAGCGCCTGGGCATCGTCACGCTGGAACTGCGCATCGATCAACACCGCCTCGGTAGGCCCGGACACGATCTGCGCCGACACCGGAAAAATCGACTTCGCACCGGGGTTGTAAACCTCCAGCTGCAGCGGCTCAGCCGCCACCACCTGACCGGCCACCGCCAGCACGGCACTGCCTAACAACAAAGGGCGTAACAGACGTAAAGCGTTCATGGCATGGCCTCGCATGGGAAAGTGCGAGCCATCATAGAGAGACGGATAGGTTCGAAATACGGCCTAACACGCAATGCTTTGTTGCGTATTTCAGCGCAAATGACTGCTTTTTGCGCCCGGCTAGCTCGCCCATGCGACTAAAGGCAACCCATCCCCAGTGGCGCACCGCCAGCATTTCGCAGTAAGGTCAGCCATCGCCTCTCAAGGAAGAACCATGGCCAGCAAGAACGCATCTGCCGCCTACCAAAAGCACCTCGCCGCCCAGATCGAAGCCGAAAACGCACTGATCAACACCAACGTCAGCCTCACGTAAAAGCGCTTGAAACTTTCGGTTTTTGGCCGATAGCCCAGCCAACATTTAACAGAGAAAAAGATGTTCAAAGAAAGTTTTGAATTGACGTTAGATTACAAACCAGGAATAGGTAGCGCAGACCGTGTTTTCCTAGCGATGGCGGCATATGTCTCAGCATTTGAAGACATAAACTTTACCATTGGCAAAGCTATCGACGCACAAACAGAGTTTGGATATGAGCTTAGCGAGGTTCAAACAGGATCTATAAAAAGCATTCAAAACTGCGTAGCAGGCGTCAGCAAAATTGCCAAAGCACTTGCCAACGTACCCAACATGATTGCAAACGCAATGATAGACGTAGAGGAAATCAGCTCCGAGAATGATATAGAGAAAGTAGCACGCAACATTGAAGACCAACTTAAATCGAAAAATATTTCAGAATTTCCCAACCAAATAAACATCAACCGACTCGCTTTTGCGCGAAACCTTAAGAACCTGACGGAGGCTGCCAATCAACTAGTCGAAGGCGAAACAATAAAGCTAAAATCCCCAACATCAAACGTAATAAATCTAAATACTAAAACTCGCTTCCCGCTAACTCCCGAAGAAATATTCTCTGAAATAAAGAAAAGCGCAAGAACAAGGGAAACTTTATTAATCAGGCGACCTGTCTTTATAGGGAAGTCAGCTTGGGACTTCAAAAGTATAGAAAGGAAGAAATCTTTCTCTGCTCCAATTCTACACTCTGAATGGCTTGATAAGTATCAACGTAGAGAGCTTGGACATTTGGATCCAGGCGATGCTTTAATCGCGGTGGTCTCTTATGACGTCACCAAACAGAAAGGAGACAGTCAACTCTTATTCTCAAACCATCAAATAATAAAAATTGAGCGAATGGTAAAAAGCAAGGAGATACAATCCTCTTTCATTAACGACGTAACAGAAGATGATTAACCACAAAGGATCTCTAGCCTCAGTCACATCCGAATACCTTTTTATATGCTTGCCATTTATAATTTTACTGATCGTGCGTTTTCACCAAGAAAGAGCAGGAGAACTACTTTCAGCGTCCGACTGGGGAATAGCATCGGGAATCATATATGGGCAGTTAATAGTCAGACTTGCAACAGCTCTAGCTGCCACCACAAGACCCAAAAAAATCTCAGCAATCACTTTAAATTTCACAATTCTTGTGTGCCTAGGCCTAAGCGTGAATTTAGTCACATACTCACTGATGCTCACCTCACCAACGACATCACTGGGATATTTCCAGTTAAGTCTTTTTGCTATTGCATCAATCTTCCACTTTATATATGGAATAGCTATTAATAAAATATCAGAAAAATGAAAATTAGTGATATGCGGATTTAACAAAGAAAGTAAGGTAAACAACGCGAAGCTTGTCCACCATTGAACTCAACGCCATACATCAGGAATACGCCAATCGCCCCTTCAGGAGGCTGAACGGAATCGTTGTGTAGAGGGTTGAGCGGCATGGATGCCGCGAGAGCCGCGATGGGCCAGGGATGGCCCTTCGCGGCGTGCCCTCGGAGCAATGATGGAGTGAGGGGAGTCGAGCGTAGCGAGACCCGGATGCAGGGGCGCAGCGTTTTTGCTTACTTTTTTGGCGTTTGAAAAAAGTGAGTCGCCGTAAGGGCGAAACCGGTTTTTGAGGCGACAGATGGGCAGCGTCGGAGTGCAATCTAGACCGTAGCCTGGGTTGAGCAGAGCGATACCCAGGGCACCGATCCCCGGGTATCGCTTCGCTCAACCCGGGCTACATTTGAGCGGTATTTCTTCTGCAAGAGACTGCAGGCAATGGTGCTGTATCGTCGCGACAAAACGCCGGGCGCCACCTGGTTCTTCACACTCAACCTGGCAGATCGCCGCCGCGACTTGCTGACTGCACATATCGACTTGCTGCGCGCCAGCTTCCGCCATGTGATGCACCTTCATCCATGGCGCATCGACGCTATCGTCATCCTTCCCGATCACCTCCACGCCCTGTGTACCCTGCCACCTGGCGATGCGGATTTCGCCTTACGTTGGCGGCTTATCAAGAGTGGTTTTTCCAGAGCCCTGCCGAGCAGCGAACGTATATCCGCAAGCCGTCAGCGCAAGGGCGAGCGAGGCATATGGCAGCAGCGTTTCTGGGAACACCGGATTCGTGACGACGAGGACTTCGCCCGGCATGTCGATTACATCCACCACAACCCGCGCAAGCATGGACATGTCGAGCGGGTGGTTGATTGGCCGTGGTCGTCGTTTCATCGTTATGTGGCGGCGAGGTTGCTGCCCGCGGATTGGGCGGGTGGCGGGAGTGATGAGATGTTTACGGGTGAGAGGTTGTAGGTGCTCTGAAAATCATCCCCGGGTGTCGCTTCGCTCGACGCCGGGCTACGAGTCGTGTGTAGCCTGTGGTTGAGCGTAGCGATAACCAGGAATTGGCGACGCATTTATCACCACCAATAAAAAGGCCGATCAACCGATCGGCCTTCTGTTACCTCACCCCAAGTCAACTATTGCTGGGAAACGCAAACTGCGCAGCCTCGTGGGTCTTGCGCTGGGGCCAGCGCTGGGTGATCGACTTGCGGCGGGTGTAGAAGCGCACACCGTCCGGGCCGTAGGCGTGCAGGTCGCCGAACAGCGAGCGCTTCCAGCCGCCGAAGCTGTGGTAGGCCACCGGCACCGGCAGCGGCACGTTGACGCCGACCATGCCCACTTCGATCTCGTCGCAGAACAGTCGCGCGGCCTCGCCGTCACGAGTGAAGATGCAGGTGCCGTTGCCGAACTCGTGATCGTTGATCAGCTTCATGGCGGTTTCCAGGCTGTCCACACGGACGATGCACAGCACCGGGCCGAAGATCTCGTCGGTGTAGATGCTCATGTCCGCGGTCACCCGGTCGAACAGGGTGCCGCCGAGGAAGAAGCCGCTTTCATTGCCGGATACGCTCAGGCCACGGCCATCGACCACCAGTTGGGCGCCAGCGGCCACGCCGGCATCGATGTAGCCGGTGACCTTGTCCTTCGCCGCGGCGGTGACCAGCGGGCCCATGTCGAGGCCGCACTGGGTGCCGGCGCCGATCTTCAGGGCCTTGATCTGCGGGACGATACGCTCGACCAGGGCGTCGGCGACCTGATCGCCCACGCACACGGCCACCGAAATGGCCATGCAGCGTTCGCCGCAGGAGCCGTAGGCGGCGCCCATCAGCGCGCTGACGGCGTTGTCCAGGTCTGCGTCAGGCATCAGCACCGCGTGGTTCTTGGCGCCGCCCAGGGCCTGTACGCGCTTGCCGCGTTTGGTGCCTTCGGCGTAGATGTATTCGGCGATCGGCGTGGAGCCGACGAAGCTCAGGGCCTTGACTTCCGGCGCCTGGATCAGCGCGTCCACGGCGGTCTTGTCACCGTGCACCACGTTGAGCACGCCATTGGGCAGGCCGGCCTCGTGGAGCAGCTGGGCGATGTACAGGGTAGAGCTGGGGTCGCGCTCGGATGGCTTGAGGATGAAGCAGTTGCCGCAGACGATGGCCAACGGGTACATCCACAGCGGCACCATTGCCGGGAAATTGAACGGCGTGATGCCGGCGACCACGCCCACCGGCTGAAAGTCGCTCCAGGCGTCGATGTTGGGGCCAACGTTGCGGGTGTATTCACCCTTGAGAATTTCCGGCGCGGCGCAAGCGTATTCGACGTTCTCGATACCGCGCTTGAGCTCGCCGGCGGCGTCTTCGAGGGTCTTGCCGTGCTCTTCGCTGATCAGCTTGGCGATGGCGTCTTCGTGCTGCTCGAGCAGTTGCTTGAAGCGGAACATCACCTGGGCGCGCTTGGCCGCCGGGGTGTTGCGCCAGGCCGGAAAGGCCTCTTTGGCCGAGTCGATGGCCTGCTGCACGGTGGCCACATCGGCCAGGGCGACGCGGCGTACCGCTTCGCCGGTGGACGGGTTGAACACGTCGGCGCTGCGGCCGCCCTGGCCGTCGGTGAGTTGGCCGTGGATCAGGTGCTGGATGGTGCTCATGAGGTCCTCCGAATACTGTTCGCTTGGCTGGCCGCGACGTACGCCGTGGCTGCCGGGAAAGGGGTTGTCACTTGAGTTCGGTTTCGACGAAGACCACTTCGTGGTCGCTGGCATTGACCACGTTGTGCTCGACGCCCGCCTTGCGGAAGTAGCTCTGGCCGGCGATCAGCGTGGCGTGCTTGTCGCCGTCCGGGGTTTCCAGCAGCAGCGTGCCGTCGGTCATCGGCACCACCACGTAGTCGTAACCATGGCGATGGCGGCCGGTTTCGGCGCCCGGTGCGAAGCGCCACTCGGTGACGATCACCTCGTCGTTATCCACCTGCACGGTGGCCACCGCCTGCTGCCGGCCGGCCATCAGGCGATGCCCTGCAGGGCGTCGCCGACGGCGCTGAATACGCGGTCGAGGTCTTCGATCTTGGCATTGAACATCGGCCCGAACTGCAGGCCGTCGCCGCCGAAGCGCACGTAGAAACCGGCCTTCCACAGTGCGATGCCGGCCTCGTACGGGCGGATGGTCGGGTCGCCGTCACGGGGCGCCAGCTGGATCGCGCCGGCCAGGCCGCAGTTGCGGATGTCGACCACGTGCTTGGCGCCCTTGAGGCCATGGATGGCGTTCTCAAACTTGGGCGCCAGCTCCGCGGCCTGCTGGATCAGGTTCTCGCGCTTGAGCAGCTCCAGCGAAGCCAGGCCGGCGGCGCAGGCCACCGGGTGAGCGGAATAGGTGTAGCCGTGGGTGAATTCGATCATGTGCTCGGGGGTCGGCTGGCCCATGAAGGTCTGGTAGATCTCGCGGCTGGCGATCACCGCCCCCAGCGGAATGGCGCCGTTGGTGATCTGCTTGGCGACGTTGAGGATGTCCGGCGTCACGCCGAAGTACTCGGCGCCGGTCCACTTGCCCATGCGCCCGAAGGCAGTGATCACTTCATCGAAGATCAGCAGGATGTTGTGCTGGGTACAGATCTCGCGCAGGCGCTGCAGGTAGCCTGCCGGCGGCACGATAACGCCGGCCGAGCCGGACATCGGCTCGACGATCACAGCGGCGATGTTCGAGGCGTCGTGCAGTTCGATCAGCTTGAGCAGCTCGTTGGCCAGCTCGACGCCGCCGGTCTCGGCCATGCCTTTGGTGAAGGCCATGCCCGGCTGCAGGGTGTGCGGCAGATGGTCGACGTCCATCAATTGACCGTACATCTTGCGGTTGCCACTGATGCCGCCGAGGCTGGTGCCGGCGATGTTCACACCGTGATAACCACGGGCGCGGCCGATGAACTTGGTCTTGCTGGCCTGGCCCTTGAGGCGCCAGTAGGCCTTGGCCATCTTCACCGCGGTGTCGGCGCACTCGGAGCCCGAGCCGGTAAAGAACACGTGATTGAGCTCGCCCGGCATCAGGTCGGCCATCTGCTCGGCCAGCTTGAACGACAGCGGGTGGGCGTACTGGAAGCCCGGCGAGTAGTCGAGGGTGCCGAGCTGCTTGGCGACCGCGTCCTGAATCTCCTTGCGGCAATGGCCGGCTCCGCAGGTCCACAGGCCGGACAGGCTGTCGTAGACCTTGCGACCGGAATCGTCGGTCAGCCAGGCGCCTTCGCCGGCGACGATGATCCGCGGGTCGCGCTGGAAGCTGCGGTTGGCGGAAAACGGCATCCAGTGGGCGTCCAGCTTGAGCTGGCTGGCCAGGGGCGGCGTGGCGGTCTGCGGCATGTTCATGGCGGTGGCCTCGTGGGTGGGCTGCGGGCAACGTGCCTTACACAGCGTATCGGTTGCGAGCCAAGGTGCCACAGGCATAAAGTCACTCAAACCTGACTCTTCGAATCCTCAGTTCACTGGTGACTAAACAATGAGCGCCCGACGCCCCGAGCCCCTCGCCCAGGTCAGCGACTTCGATATTCGCCTGCTCAAGCTGTTTCGCAGCGTGGTCGAATGCGGCGGCTTTTCTGCCGCGGAAAGCGTGCTGGGCATTGGCCGTTCGGCGATCAGCCAGCAGATGAGCGACCTGGAACAGCGCCTCGGCCTGCGCCTGTGCCAGCGTGGCCGCGCCGGCTTCGCGCTGACCGAGGAAGGCCGCGAGGTGTACCAGTCGACCCAGCAATTGCTGGCGGCGCTGGAGAGCTTCCGCACCGAGGTCAACGGCCTGCACCAGCACCTGCGCGGCGAGCTGAACATCGGCCTGACCGACAACCTGGTGACGGTGCCGCACATGCGCATCACCGGCGCCCTCGCCCGCCTCAAGGCGCTCGGGCCGGACGTGCGGGTGAACATCCGCATGACACCGCCCAGCGAGGTCGAGCAAGGCGTGCTCGACGGGCGCCTGCATGTCGGCGTGGTGCCAGTGGTCGGCGGCCTGTCCGGCCTGGATTACCAGCCGCTGTACGACGAGCGCTCGCTGCTTTATTGCGCGGTCGGCCACCCGCTGTTCTACGTCGACGATCGCGAGTTGCAAGACGAGCGCCTCAACGCCCAGGACGCCATTGCACCGACCTTCCGCCTGCCGCCGGATATCCAGAACCACTACGGCGTGCTCAACTGCACGGCCAGCGCGTCGGACCGCGAAGGCATGGCGTTTCTGATCCTCACCGGACGCTACATCGGCTACCTGCCCGACCACTACGCCGAGGCGTGGGTCAAGGAAGGCCGCCTGCGTGCGCTGAAGGCCGACTCGCGCTTCTACGACATCAGCCTGGCCTCGGTGACCCGCAAGGGCCGCCGGCCCCATCTCGTGCTGGAGAGTTTTCTCGATGAGCTGGCGGCGAGCGCCTGAGTGGGCTCTCTCAAGCGTTTCCCGCGGCTATAGCCGATTGTTCCTCACGCTCCGCGTGGGAACGCATACAAGGACGCTCTGCGTCCGCTGTTAAGGCCAAGCGGGCGCAGGCCAGGGAGGTGCTTCAGCCCTTGAGCGGATCGTGCCCCCAGTTCATCAGCGACTGGCGCCAGCGGCTGTCCTTCACATCACCGGCCGGGCGCTGCTTGAGATGGCGGTGGACGTAGCCGATCACCTTGCGCATCGCCTGGTAGTCGTCCGCCTCCAATTGGGCGACGCGTTTACCCTTGATCTCCAGAATGCGCTCGCCCATATGGTGGCCGACCGACTTGCCGTCGCGGCTGGACTCGACCTTGCGCCCGCCCTTGGTCATGCCCACACGCTTGCTGTCCGCGGCCTGCAACCAGCGGCGCAGGCGTGACGGCGGCATGTTCACCGCCGCCTTGAAATCACTGCGGATGGCTTTCTTCTGCGCCTCGCTCAACTCACTCATTTGCCGCCCTCCTTTTCCAGCGCTTTGAGCAGCTCATCCTTCTTCATCCGTGAGCGGCCACGAATGTTCTTGCTCGCGGCGCGCTTCATCAGTTCGCCCTTGGTCAGCCCGCTCAGCGCTGGCGTGCGGTGGTTGGCGGCCTTCTCGGCGACATCTTTCGGCTGTTTGGAGTGCTGGCGACCGGCGCGGCTGTCCGCGCGTTTCTTGCGGGTGCTGCGCGCGTAGTCCTTGTCGCTCAGTTCATCGCGGGCGTTTTTGGGCAGGTAGCGTTCGCCGGTTTCGCCAGAGGGCTTGCCGGACTTGGTGTCCCAGTCCTGCTCGGTCCACTGGTGCAGGTGGTTGTCAGCATCCTTGGCGCCCTCGTAGCCGCCGCCTTCCTGCTGGTAGAGCTGCACGGCGAGCTGCGCCTTGCGTGCCGACCACTGACCGGGCTTGCCGCCCTTGTCGCCTTTGGTGACGCGCCGTTTCACCTTGTCCCACAGCTTCGGATCGGTCTTCTTCGCGGTGCTGCTCATGGGGCGTCCTCGATGGCTGTCCTGATAGATGACCGCCGCACTGCGAACACCGTTGCCCCTCACGGACAGACGGAACGCCAGCCGCCGCGCAGCGCTCTGAGGACACACCAGGTAACAAGTAACCCGGGGCTAGGGGCCGGTCGGTCGAGGTGGGCGACTAGTCTCATCTGCCTACCCTTTTTCACAATGGAGCCCGCCATGCCCAGCCGTCGCCATTTCCTGCAGGGCAGCGCTGCCCTGATGACGCTCGCGGCCAGCAGCCAACTGCTGCCCGGTTTCGCCTTCGCCGCCAACCCTGCCGCCGTGCTGCAGCGCAAGATCCCGTCCAGCGGCGAGAGCCTGCCGGTGATCGGCCTCGGCACCTCGCAGACCTTCAACGTGAGCCTCGACAACGCCAGCCTCAAACCGCTCGACGAGGTGGTGCGCGCCTTCATCAATGGCGGCGGTACGCTGATCGACACTGCGCCAAGCTACGGCAGCGCCGAAGCGGTGACCGGTGAGCTGCTCAAGCGCACCAAAACCCAGGGCAAGGCGTTTCTCGCCTCCAAGCTGTCGAGCACCGGGCGCGAGCGCGGCCTGGCGCAGTTCGAGGCCAGCCTCAAGGCGCTGCAGACCGACAAGATGGATCTGCTGCAAGTGCACAACCTGCAGGACACCACCACTCAGCTGGCCCTGGCCCGCGAGCTGCGCGAACAGGGCAAGGTGCGCTACATCGGCATCACCCATTACATCGAGTCGGCCCACGACGACCTGCTCGCCGTGCTGGCCAAGGAGAAGGTCGACTTCGTGCAACTCAACTATTCGGTGGGCGAGCGCAATGCCGAAAAACGCCTGCTGCCCTACTGCCGCGACAATGGCATCGCCACGCTGATCAACCGGCCGTTCCAGCGCGCGCAGTTGCTCGGCAAGGTGAAGGGCAAGCCGCTGCCGGAATGGGCTAACGAGATCGACGCCACCTCCTGGGCGCAGCTGCTGCTCAAGTTCATCCTTGCTGACGAGGCCGTGACGGCGGTGATTCCAGCCACCTCCAACCCGCGCTATGTGATCGACAACCTCAAGGCAGGCCAGGGTCGTATGCCCAATGCCGAGCAGCGCGAGCGTATCGTCCAGGCGTTCAGCTGACGGGTAGAGGTTTGCGCGGACATACACTGGGCTCCCGCGGCGCTTGTCACGCCCGCTGCGGTGGAGTATTTCTCACCCGCTGAGTCCTCGATACCACGGAAGCCCCTTGATGCCCCCCGACGCCACCGCTGCACGCGCCACCACCGGCAAACCGACTGGCCGCATTCGGCAGAAGAACGAAGAAGCGATCATCGCCGCCGCCGTGGAGCAATTCGCCTGCCACGGCTTCAAGGGCACCAGCATGAACACCATCGCCCAGGCGGTGGGCCTGCCCAAGGCCAACCTGCATTACTACTTCAGCAGCAAGCAGGGCCTGTACCTGGCCGTGCTGAGCAACATCATGGAGCTGTGGGACAGCGCCTTCGACAGCATGAGCGTCGATGACGACCCGGCCGAGGCACTGGAGCGCTATATCCGCGCCAAGCTGGAGTTCTCGCGCCGTTACCCGAAAGCCTCGCGGGTGTTCGCCATGGAAGTGATCAGCGGCGGCGCCTTTCTATCCCAGCACCTCGGCGCGGATCAGCAGGGCTGGTTCCGCGAGCGCGCGGCGATCTTCGAGCAGTGGATCGCGGCCGGCAAGATGGACACCGTCGACCCCACCAACCTGATCTTCATGATCTGGAGCAGCACCCAGTATCACGCCGACTTCGCTTCGGAAATCTGCCGGGTCACCGGCCGCTCGCGCCTGACCAAGCCCGACTATCAGGCCGCGGCGGACAACATGGTGCGCATCATCCTCAGGGGTTGCGGGCTGAAGCCGAGCATCTGATGCCCAACCTGCTACTCGCCCCTTGCGATTACCGCGAGGAGATCCGCAAGAGCCGCTTTCTCGCCCAGGCCCGCGCCATCACCAGCGCAGCCGATGCCCAGGCGTTCATCGACTCGGTCAGCGACCCGGCCGCCTCGCACAATTGCTGGGCCTGGAAGCTCGGCCAGCAATACCGCTTCAGCGACGATGGCGAGCCCGGCGGTACCGCCGGCCGACCAATTCTCGCCGCCATCGAGGGCCAGGGCTTCGACGCCGTGGCCGTGGTGGTGACGCGCTGGTACGGCGGCATCCAGCTCGGCACCGGCGGCTTGGCCCGCGCCTACGGCGGCAGCGCCAACAAATGCCTGCAGAACGCCGAACGCCAGGAGCAGGTGCCGCGCACCGCCTGTGCCTGCCATTGCGGCTTCGCCGAACTGGCGCTGCTCAAATCACGTCTGGGCGAATTCGCCGCCGTGCTGGAGCAGGAAAACTTCGACGCCGACGGCGCCGAACTAGAGCTGGCCGTGCCACAAGCGCAGATCGAAGGCCTGCAACGCCTGCTTGCCGACATCAGCCGCGGGCGCAGTAGACTGCGCATCATCGAGTGACCATCGCCCACTTGCCATGGAGCCGCCATGAAGCCGCATCTGCTGATTCTCAACCCGCTCAGTGACGCCAGCCTGGCGCGCATCGCCGAACACTTCCAAGTCACCCATGCGCCGAATGCCGCAGCCCGCGAGGCCGCCATCGCAGAGCACGGCGCAAGCATCGAAGCGGTGCTGACCATCGGCACCATCGGCCTGACCGGCGAGGAAATCGCCCGCCTGCCCAAACTGCGCTTCGTCGGCACCCTGGGTGTGGGTTATGAAAAGGTCGATATCGAAGCCGCCCGCGCTCGCGGCATCGCCCTGAGCAACGGCGCGGGCAGCAACGCTGTCTGCGTCGCCGACCACGCCATGGCCCTGCTGCTGGCGGCGATCCGCGACGTACGCCGACTGGACAACGCCTGCCGCGCCGGCATCTGGCGCGACGCCCTGCCGATGACCGACGGCGTCAGCGGCAAGCGCCTGGGCATCCTCGGCCTCGGCGCTATCGGCGAACAGCTCGCCCGCCGCGCGGCGGCTTTCGACATGCCGGTGGGCTACCACAACCGCTCACCAAAAGCGGACAGCCCGCACCGCTACTTCGCCAGCGTGCTGGAGCTGGCCGAGTGGTGCGATTGCCTGGTGATCGCCATTCCCGGCGGCGCCACGACCCATCACCTGATCGGCGCCGAAGTGCTCGATGCGCTGGGACCCCAGGGTTATCTGGTCAACGTGGCACGCGGCAGCGTGGTGGACACCACCGCGCTGGGCACCGCACTGCGCGAGAAACGTATCCGCGCTGCGGCACTGGACGTGTACGAGAGCGAGCCACTACCGCCTACCGAATTGCTCGACCTCGACAACCTGACCATCACTCCACACGTCGGCGGCAACTCGCCCCAGGCGCTGGAGCAGTCGCTGACGCAGTTTCTCGACAATATTGGTCGGCATTTTCGGGGGGAGGCGTTGCTGACGCCGATTTGAAGCTGGGCATGGATTGGCAGGGCTGCGGGCTGGCGAACTAATCCCCTCACCCCTTAAACATTGGTGGGCTATCGCCCACCCTACGATTGAGTAATGTGGGTTCCTTGGGGGAACGGGCCGTGCCCAAGACTTTTCGCGGGCATGGCCCGCTCCCACTGGGTAATAGACCGTAGGATGGGTGCAACCCATCACCTAAAAATGCCCAGCCCGTAAGACAGCTCGGGCTGCGTGGGTGCAACCCATCAACCACCACCCGCGCCCGATCACGATGCCCTACCCGCCCCCACTCACCTGCAATCCGATCCCCAGCGCCTTGGCCAGCGACAGCGGCAACAGCAGGGTATCGAGCAAGGCGCTGGCCGGCAGGTCGACGCCGGCGTAGCGCGGCGCCTCGGCACCGAAGCGCTCTACCGGGCAGCAACCGCCTTGCAGCGCGTACCAATCCAACCGCGTGCCGGCGTATACCACCGGGGCGCCGGGCTGGTTGGCGTCCAACGTGCGCGCGGTGGCGCAGCCGCCCAGTTGCAGGCAGGCGAGCAGAACGAGCCAGCCCGCGAGCCTATTCATCGCCACTGTTGAGGTGATGTTCGCCCCAGCGCGGCAGCATGTCCTGGGGGATGTTCAGGCAATTGAGGATGCGCGCGACGACGAAGTCGATCAGGTCATCCAATGTCTGCGGCTGATGGTAGAAGCCCGGCGAGGCCGGCAGGATGGTCGCGCCAAGGTTGGAGAGCTTGAGCATGTTCTCCAGGTGGATGCTCGAATAAGGCGCCTCGCGCGGCACGAGGATGAGCTGGCGGCGCTCCTTGAGGGCCACGTCCGCAGCGCGCTCGATCAGGTTGTTGCAGGCGCCGGTGGCGATGGCCGACAGGGTGCCGGTGCTGCACGGCACCACCACCATGGCCGACGGCGCCCCGGAGCCGGAGGCCACCGGCGCCATCCAGTCCTCTTTGCCATAGACGCGGATCTGCCCGTCGGTGGCGCCGGTGTACTCGGTGAGAAAGGCCTGCATGGCCTGGGGCTTGGCCGGCAGGCTGACGTCCGTCTCGGTGGCCATCACCAGTTGCGCGGCCTTGGAGATCAGGAAGTGCACTTCCCGATCCTCGCGCACCAGGCAATCGAGCAGGCGCAGGCCGTACTGGGCGCCCGAGGCGCCGGTCATGGCAAGGGTAATACGCTCCGGTCCGCTCATAAATCCACTCTCAAAGCTGCTGTGCTTGCTTATGCTGCGTTAAAAGCCTACTCGGAATGCTCATTTACTAAAGTAAACTCCGCTTCCTCGCAGGCTTTTGCCTTGCCTAATCTGCGCTCGCGACGCTTTGAGCGCGAATTTCGGCTCTTTATGAAAGCGCCTTGGCCAGCTTGCCGTGCAAGCCGCCAAAACCACCGTTGCTCATGATCACCACCTGGGTGCCAGGGCGCACCCGCGCTTTCACGCCCTCGATGATGGCCTCCAGGGAATCGCACACCTGGGTGGGATTGGTGGCCCCGGCAACGGTGGCCGCCAGGTCCCAGCCCAGGTTCGGCGGCGCGTACCAGAACACCGCATCGGCCTGCACCGCCGATTCGGCCAGGCCATCGCGGTGGGCGCCGAGCTTCATGGAGTTGGAGCGCGGCTCGATGATCGCGATGACCTGTTCGTCACCGACCCGTTTGCGCAGGCCGTCGAGGGTGGTGGCGATGGCGGTCGGGTGGTGGGCGAAGTCGTCATAGACGGTCACGCCGTTCACTTCGGCGACCTTTTCCATGCGCCGTTTGGCGTTGATGAATTTGCCCAGCGCCTCGATGCCCAGTGCCGGCACCACGCCGACATGCCGCGCTGCCGCCAGCACGGCCAGGGCGTTGGCGACGTTGTGCTGGCCGGTCAGTTGCCAGTCCACCACGCCTTCGACCTTGCCGTCGAAGCTCACCTCGAAGCGCGAGCCATCGGCGCTGAGCAGGCGCGCCTGCCATTGCCCGCCTTCACCGGTGGTCTGCACGGGCGTCCAGCAGCCCATCTGGATCACCCGCGCCAGGGCGGTTTCGCAGGCCGGATGGATGACCAGGCCTTCGCTGGGGATGATGCGCACCAGGTGGTGGAACTGCCGTTCGATGGCGGCCAGATCCGGGAAAATGTCCGCGTGGTCGAATTCCAGGTTGTTGAGGATCGCGGTACGCGGGCGGTAGTGAACGAACTTGCTGCGCTTGTCGAAGAAGGCGCTGTCGTACTCGTCGGCCTCGACCACGAAGAACGGCGTGTCGCCCAGGCGTGCGGAAATCCCGAAGTTCTGCGGCACGCCGCCGATCAGAAAGCCCGGCGCCATGCCGGCGTGCTCCAGCACCCAGGCCAGCATGCTCGAGCTGCTGGTCTTGCCATGGGTGCCCGCCACCGCCATCACCCAGCGGCCCTGCAGCACATGGTCGGCCAGCCACTGCGGGCCGGACACATAGGGCAGACCCTTATTGAGCACGTATTCCACCGCTGGATTGCCACGGCTCATGGCGTTGCCGACCACCACCAGATCGGGCGCCGGCTGCAGGTGCGCCGGGTCATAGCCCTGCATCAGCTCGATGCCCTGGGCTTCGAGCTGGGTGCTCATCGGCGGGTAGACGTTGGCGTCCGAGCCGGTAACGCGATGGCCCAGCTCCTTGGCCAGCACTGCGAGCGAGCCCATGAAGGTGCCGCAGATGCCGAGAATGTGGATATGCATGAAAACCTCGAGAACAGGCGCGCCTGGAGGCGGCGAGCCGCGTGAAAACATGGCCGCAGATTAGCACAGCGGCGCCTTTCGCCGTGCCTGCCCGGTAGGGCGAAACCAGCGCCGCGAATGGCACCCCACCGCAGGGGAAAGGCTCTGCCCCGCTGGCTTTAGGGCGAAAACTGCACTTTAATCGAAACGCCTGCCGTCTCCACCCGACAGCCAAACGAGGCCCTCGCCCATGCGCATCGTGCAAGCCACCCTGGAGCACTTGGATCTACTCACCCCGCTGTTCGTTCGCTACCGCGAGTTCTATGGCGAAAGGCCGTTCCCCGACTCATCGCGCAAGTTCCTGGAAACCCGCCTCAAGCGCGACGAATCGGTGATCTATCTGGCCCTGGCCGACGACGATGACAAGCTCTTGGGCTTCTGCCAGCTGTACCCGAGCTATTCGTCGCTGTCGCTCAAGCGCGTGTGGATCCTCAACGACATCTTCGTCGCCGAAGACGCGCGCCGCCAACTGGTCGCCGATCGCCTGCTGCAGACCGCCAAGAAGATGGCCAAGCAGACCCAGGCCGTGCGCATGCGCGTGGCCACCAGCCGCGATAACGAGGTGGCGCAGAAGGTCTACGAGTCGATCGGCTTCGTCGAGGACGAACAGTTCAAGAACTACGTATTGCCCATCAACAGCGAGTAACGCCTGAGAACCTGTTCAAAGTCTGCTGCGCGTCGGCACTGCGGCGTTAAAAACAGGCTGGATTGCCAGCCCAGTCGGACTGCTCATTTACAGCTCGTAAAGTCGAGCGCGACTCCGACCGGTCCTCGCCTGTTTTTGCGGGGCCGCCCAGGCCTTGCATTGCTCTAGCTCGCGAGACTTTGAACAGGCTCTGAGCGCTTGCGGCCGGCGGCCGGGCTGTTAAGGTGACGCGTCTTTCAATCGAGCCGCTTGCATGTGGTCGTTTAGCGCCTGGCGCCGTCGTCGCATTCTCTCCCGTCACCCGGTCAGCGCCAGCAGCTGGACCACGGTGCGCCAGCGCCTGCCGATTCTCGATGGCCTCAGCGCAGAAGAAGAGCAGCTGCTACGCGAGCGCGCCGTGCTGTTTCTGCACGCCAAGCACCTGACCACCCTGCCCGGCCTCGAGCTGGATGCGGAGGATCGTCTGGCCCTGGCGGCGCTCGCCGAACTGCCGCTGCTGGGCCTTGCCGACCTGAACTGGTATCAGGGCTTCCACGAGGTGATCCTCTACCCGGACGACTTCGTCAGCCCGCAGCGCCACCGCGACTCTGGTGGCATCGAACACGAATGGGACGCCGAGCACAGTGGCGAAGCCTGGCAACAGGGCCCGGTGATTCTCGCCTGGCCGGGCGTGCAGGCCAGCGGCGGCTGGGAAGGCTACAACCTGGTGATCCACGAGCTGGCCCACAAGCTGGACATGCTCGGCGGCGATGCCAACGGCCTGCCGCCGCTGCACAGCAGCATGGACGTGAAACAGTGGGCCAGCGCCATGCAGGAGGCCTTCGACAGCCTCAATGCCGAGCTGGATGCCGACGAGGACGCGCAAACCGTCATCGACCCCTACGCCGCGGAAAACCCCGCCGAGTTCTTCGCGGTTACCAGCGAATATTTCTTCAATGCACCGGACCTGCTCGACGAGGCCCTTCCCAAGGTCTACGAGCAACTTCGCCTGTTCTACCGGCAAGACCCTTTGGCACGTTTGCGCCGTCTGCAGGTCGAACACCCGGACTATCAGCGACCGACACCCGCGGCTGCCGATACGACCAATGGCTGTAATGGCAACGACGCGGGAATCCACCTATAATCGCGCCACTTTTTTTGGCGCACATCAGGGAGTCACCCATGAGCTACAGCAAGGTTCCGGCCGGTAAAGACCTGCCGAACGACATCTACGTCGCTATCGAAATCCCGGCCAACCACGCGCCGATCAAATACGAAATCGATCACGACACCGACTGCCTGTTCGTCGACCGTTTCATGGCCACCCCGATGTTCTACCCGGCCAACTACGGTTTCATCCCGCACACCCTGGCCGACGACGGTGACCCCCTCGACGTGCTGGTCGTGACCCCGTACCCGGTCGCGCCAGGCTCGGTGATCCGCGCCCGCCCGGTCGGCATCCTGCACATGACCGACGAAGCCGGTGGCGACGCCAAACTGATCGCGGTGCCGCACGACAAGCTGACCACCATCTACAAAGACGTTCAGGAATACACCGACCTGCCTCCGCTGCTGATCGAGCAGATCAAGCACTTCTTCGAGAACTACAAGGATCTCGAGAAGGGCAAGTGGGTCAAGGTCGAAGGCTGGGGCAACGCTGACGCGGCCCGCGCCGAGATCACCAAAGCGGCTGCTGCTTATCAAAAGTAAGCACAACCTGCCTAAGGAAAGCCGGCCACAAGCCGGCTTTTTTATTGTCCCAAGAATTCCCACAGCCTCCCTCTGATCTAGAAAACACGAGGCCTTCAGCGTACCATCCGTCCCACGACGTCCAATGAAATACCGAAAGATCCCATGCCAAAGTGTGGGTCATGGTGTGGGTTGAAAGGTAGGCATTATGGGTAAGCTCACAAGCAAAACGGCCGAGTCACTAGCCAGAGCAGCGGTACCGGGAAAGACCAACGACGGAGACGGCCTTTACTTCCAAGTCTCGAGAGGCGGGTCATCTAGCTGGATCTTCCGTTACAAACTGGACGGCCGCAGTCGCGAGATGGGTCTAGGCCCCTTCCCGACCATCACGCTGAGCGCCGCTCGCCAGCTTGCCGCCGATCAACGCCGGATTTTAGCCAGCGGAGCAGATCCGCTGGCCAGTCGTAATGCGGAAAGAGCGGCCAAGCTCGAGGCGCAGCGACAAGCAGAGGCACGCAAGGTCACGTTCATGGATCTTGCCCTGCAGTACCAACAGGCGCACGGCGCCTCCTGGTCAGAGAAATGGCGCAAAGGCTGGCTCAGGAAGCTGGAGCTCTACGCGTTCCCGTTCATAGGAAGTCTGGCTGCTGATGCGATTCAAACAGATCATGTGCTGAACGTATTGCGGCCTATCTGGGCGACCAAAACTCGTACTGCCGATGAGGTTCGCGGGCAGATAGAACAGATACTGGATTCAGCAAAAGCACGGGGGCTACGCGCAGGTGATAACCCTGCGCGCTGGCGTGGCCACCTGGCGAACCTTCTGAGCAAGACCGAAAAGAAGAAAGCTCGCCAGCGCGCACACTTTCCTGCCATGCAGTGGAAGGAACTGCCGACGCTTATGGAAAAACTCGCTCAAATGCCAGGGCAAGATGCCATTGCGGCTAGGCTGCTTATCCTAACGGGCGCTCGCTCGCACATGGTCCGTTTTGCCCAATGGAGCGAGTTCGATTTGGAAGCGGGCCTATGGTCGCTACCCCCAGCGCGTATGAAAATGCGAAAGGCCTTCGTCATCCCGCTGCCAGAAACGGCTGTGGAGATGCTGCGTAACATCATTCGGACCGAGTCGCCCAACGTGTTTCCAGGCCAAGGCAAAACTGGCGTGATGCATGCCAATGCGATCCGCACTCTGCTGCATAAACTCGGGCATGCGGATATCACCCGACATGGCTTCCGCTCAACCTTTAGAGACTGGGCGAACGAGAACACACATTACCCGAGAGAGGTGTGTGAGCTAGCGCTGGCGCATGATGAGAGGGATCAGACTGAGGCGGCCTACTCGCGCTCGATCTTTCTACATAAGCGCAGGGAATTGATGGAGGACTGGGCTGCATTTTGCATTAGCACCGGTGTGCACACACAAGTGGATGTCAGCAAAAAAGTATAGGCACTGCTCACCAAAGCCCGCGCCTAACGCACTCATTTCAACCGCCAAATGGACAACAGGACACTAATAGGTATGAGCATTGAAGGGCACTTCGTCAGCCACGGAGTGCTCTCAATTGCTGGAACAGTGCTCATTGAGCCCAACGGGGAACGCCTAGCAAGCATCTGCCATCAACCTACCAGGCAGTGACCAAGAGCTCTGATCAGACGGGCTTGAGGTTCATCTTTGCCTCAAAAATGAGCAGATCGCTCTCGTTATTCTCGACCATCTTTTTGACCAGACGTGGACTCACGTCGATCTCACCGCTAAATGACTTACGTACCGTTTCAGGGTATTTCTCCAACATCAGATCAGCCAAGCCATGGCTGTAGCCATCACGAATCAGCTTAATTTTGCTGTCATCCGCCGTGCCGTATTTGATGAGCTTGTAGAACCCAGGGTCGAGGGCGCCGACGCCATTCAGCACTTCTACAAATCTAAAGATCTTGTTGTCGAAGAAATCGTCCTCGTCCTTGAGGCGGACAATCGCTAGGTTGATCCGCTCGGCATCATCCTTCTTGGAGATCCTGACCCAGCTCTCGTGCTTGCTCTCAAGGTAGGTTGTATCTCCCCAGCGGCCTACAAAGACGAAGTCATTGCCGTTGTTTTCCACCAGTTTCTTCCAGTACCTCAGCGTCAAGCGAATGGTCTGCTTCACGCTGTACTTGTTCAGCTTCCAGTCCAGCAGCATGGAGTAGAAATTACGTGCTGCTTTTTCCTTCAAACGCAGGAGGTCGCTGTACTCCCGACTCTCATCGAAATGGTCAATGAAGCATCTCGTGATCGCAAGCATCAGCCGCTCGACTGTGTTGATCTGCCCCTTCGCGTCGATGCTTCGCTGGATTTTGGCACCGATGGCCTCTTCCTCCGAGAACACGTCAATTTCACTGACGCTGTTGGCAATGAGCTGCTTACCTACCGCTGTTTGAACGTACCTGCAGTCATGATCACGCACCACACCAGGGTGGAGATTTTCCAGGCGAGCAACGGCATCGTCGTACAGCTCAGACACCTTGCCCTCAACGATATTGGTTGCCTCAAGCAGGACGTTGCTGACGGTATCCTTGTCTTTCTTGGAGACGTTCACAGCCTTCTGATAGTAGGAGTGCAGATCCGCACGCTTGCTGGTGTAGCCATCCACGCCCAGAAGATAAATGCTGGATTCCAGCTTCCTCAGTGCAGCCTTTGCACCAGGCGCAAACACCTCACTGAAGCGGTTGACCCGGCCTACCAGGTTCTTGAACTGGGAAGACGTTAGGTAGCTTCTCCCCTTGGTAAAGTCGAAGACGAACAGCCGCTCAATCGGCAAGTTTACCCCTTCAAGAAGGGTCGAATTGCAGACCAGGAACTTCATTTTCTTGGAGCTGCTGAAAAGGTTTTCTAGGTACAGGCGGATGGTGTCAGGAATCGAGCCGTGGTGGTACATAACCCCTTTACGCAAGCAATCGATCAGCTTGTAGCGCCGGTCAAAAATTTCCTCCAACTCATCGCACGCGGTCTGAACAAGGGGGCACTTCACAGGCGGCAGTACTGCGGCCAACTCGACCGCGAATGACTCAATGCTTTTCTTTTTATTCCCGTAGACGATGTTTTTAGAAAGCGCCTCACCCTTGATGAGCTCGAAGCAGTTGGCATACCTGCGATCGAACTCCATCCAATCATTGAGGAAATGATCGTAGAGCATAAGCTTGGAGTCACCCCTGCCGGCCCTAAAATCCCGGATATAAAAGCGCTCAGACTTGATGTACTCGTCGATCTTGAACCCGGTGGGCGTCATGTCCAAGAATCGAACCTTGACACTGAGTTCATTGCACAGGAATGGGGTCAGGAATTTGAAGGAAGTATTGGCATTGCGAGCGCCGAGAATACAGAGCATGGCCGCCAGCAACTCGCTCCTGCGGTCGCTCTGTAGCAGGTTATGCGCCTCGTCCACGAAGACCATGTCGAACGTCAAACCGGCGTTCTCATTGAGAAGCCTATTGAGCCGCTCCTGGGTCAGCACAAACGCCCTGTTGTTCCGCTCAACTGAGTACATTTCGGGGTGGGTAACCACCTTCCCCAGGTATTCGATGTCTGCGTAGATCAAACGCTTCTTGGTCTGCGCCAAGAGTGCCTTAGACGGCACAAGGATCAGCACCCGCTTGTCCGGATTGTCCCTCACAGATTGGATGATGAGTTCAGACTTTCCGTAGGAAGTGGGGGCGACCACAACGGAGGATTTCCGGTATTCCGATTGAACAAACGTGCGCAAGGCATCCTGTTGCTCAGTCAGCACGATGCCCTGGTCGCGGAAGGTGTCAACGTAGCTGCTCACGATGTTCCGGATGAAGGATTCGCTGCGCGGGTCATCCTGGGGGAATTGGCTGCTGATTACCGCGGAGACGGGGTGCAAGCCACTGTTGAGCGCGACGTCGTACAGTGCTTGATATTGCCCAGTCGCGTTGCCGTAGAACAGGATGATACGGTAACCCAGGCGTCGGATCTCGGGCGTCGTGTGATTCAGGAATACCACGGCGATGGCCAGAAGCTTAACGATCTCCGAATCAGCCAGCTCATCACCCTTGAGGAACTGGAAATACAAGCTTTTGAATTTTGTGTTGGCCAGCTTCCTGATAGTCAACTCTTCCATGTCAGTGCCCCGCTTCCGTCTTCAAAAACGCTTCCAACTTTTCCATTGTTCCCTTGTGCATGGAGAGCACCCACACCCTCTTGAACACCGAATCCTTTACCAGCTTATTGGTGAAAGTGGACACGGTCTTCTCGACAACGGGCTCTGACACATCGCTGAACAGCACTGCAACGAGGAACACATTGTTGTCCGACGCGGTAGCGTCATCCCCTTCAGCCAAGTCGCCTTCCAGTTCCAGAAGCTCGATGACAGCGTCTCTGTACTTGGCCTTGTTATGGATGGCATTTCGAGCAGCGTTGATCGCATTCAGCCAGTGATTGAGCTCAGGCTCTGCCAGGCGCTTCTTGAGGTCGTCCCTCGCAATCCGCAACAGCGCGCTGGTGGCAGTACATGAGGTCTTGCCCTTACCCCTGCCGCCCGACTTCACCTCGGTGATCCAGACACTGTTATTCGAAGTCTCATACAACAGAAGATCGAACCCTTTGCGGATGCTCTTTTCTTCCATATTGAAGAACGGAGAAACGACATCGAAATCCGGGAACAGCTTCAGGATGATGATGTGGCTCAGGAGCTCGCCCAGCATACCAATCCTGGTTTCCCAAGGTTTTGTGGAGTAGCGCTCGTTCCAGAAATGCTTGATCGTCGCCGGGTATCTGTACATCGCCCTGTCTTTGCTGGCCTGTTCAGCACCATGACAGATGCGTGAGAGGTTCTCCCTCAGCGCCTGCTTGAGCTCATCAGAAAAATTCTCGACACAGCACAGGGCATACTGGTCGACTTGGTTGAAGCTAACGCCATCCATAACACTTCCCACAAGAGTCACACCGCAGAATCCTCATGCGGATGGTAAGCAACGATCAATGACCCCACCCTGATTCAGGATAGGCACCAACTGGGCAACAGCGCTGCACGTAGCGGGCTACTCGGAAACGCTCAATAGCGGCACCGTGCCAGCAATGCAAAAATTAGCTTGATCGAGGGGGACGGTAAACAGTGCTGATGAAAATTCTGAGGTAATTTGTCGACGATGGCGTTTTAGAGGAGGATAAATAGCCAGCACGTCTACAAAAATACCTACACCAACCGGCAATGAGGCTAGTGCTCATCATCTGTCCCTTCCGTATGGGAAGTAATGTGGATCACCCGAGTTTCATAGCTGCTTTCGAGCCTCAGGGAAACCAGCCCAATCCTAGCGCGATCGTCTGCTCTCGGCCGATTCCGTTGAAAACTCGGCATCAAATTCCACTACAGAGAAGCATGAGCCTGAGATTGAAATCTGAGTTTTGGCTGAAGGTTCAGGGCCCAGACTTCACACAGCAACGCGCAAAAAAGGTCGTTTCACCCATCAATACCCGAGCATTTTGGAGCAAAGCGCCTTGTACAACAGAACCGGTCAGCAGTCAGTCCCAAATTAAATAAAGCCGGACGCTCTCGCTAAATGTTGGAGTTCGGATGGGCGTTCTGGGGAATGGAGGAATAGCTGAAGGATTCAATTGGCTGGATGACATCACTTGAATATGTCGTGGGCATCAACAATGTAAGCCAGCTCCCTTCCAGGTGCTTTCAACTCTGCTTCACGTACAGCTAGATGAGCCTCACTGATCTTGAATGGCATTTCGGCGAGCGCTTTTAATTTGAGTTTGGTCAGCGACTCAAGTACTTCCGCAGCGCCAGTAATGATCGTTCTCATGGTACTGGCCGAGAATTTCGCTTTCTGGATCTTCATGTATTGCTGGTATTCATCCAGAAGGCACAGAACCTCATCCCTTAGATGGTCTGGGTTCAGATCCTTGCGTCTTGAGGTATTGTTCATCCAGTTTCTCAGACGCCGAAATTTGATCTTCGCTTCCTCATCATTTCTCCAGTCCAGTATCGCTTCCCATGGTGTTTCAAGGCTTGGCTGGGGAACGTTGGAAAGCATCAGGTCAAGAACGAGGTTCTGGTTTTCCAGGGGCGTGATCTTTGATTGCTGCTGTTGCAGGGACCTACTGCTTAGGATGATGGGGATGTTATGCAATGAGTTGCGGATTCCAGAAATTCCCAGTTCAGGCGTCGCCTCCATAAACAATTCGCGTCGAGTTATCTCTGATAGGGTTTCTTCGAACGAGCCTTTCCGCGGTTGGAAGTAACACGTGATCTGTGATGTTCTGATGACCCATACCGGGAGATTGCGGTCAAAGTCGTCCATCTCGAGCCCTGTCGATCTAGGATCCTCCTCTGGAGCATCCAATAAGCCATGGTCGAACAAGAAGTCGAGATCGGTGGAGACGCGGCGGATCTGATCTTCGTTGTAGTAGGCAACTGACAGGGGAAAGCGCGCACGTTTGGCACGAGGAATGCTTGTTAGGAACACTAGCGCTAACTTGTCTACCATCAACGCGGATTTCTTCAGACCCTCCAGTGAACCCTCTCCGAGAAATGGCAGTAAAGCGGTTCCAGCGTTGTCCATGGAGCATGATCCTTATAGGTAATAGGGCAAGATGTTTACCCGACAGTCCGTCAGGTCTAAGCGTTGCTCGGCAGAATGCCGGCAGTGCCACGCGTTCTCAAGCTATTGAGTAATGGCGAGTTTGCTCTTTGCTGAGGCCTAGTTCAGTACAACGCTCCCTGAATAACGATTTTTCAACAGAATCGGTCAGAAGCTCGCGGTTGTAAGCGGCAGCTTTTGGCCAGCTACAGCGTATTGCGCCCTTAGTTTCGCTGCCACAAAGTGCCCAATCGAATCAAAAAAATCTCAGTCACATATCACTGCAATGACAATCCCAACCATGGAGTCTTCAACCATGTCATTGCACTGCCCGAGCTGCGGCTCTCCTCAGGTCTCCACGCACCTCACCGCCATGCGGATTGCTGCCTTCATCGGCATGCTGGGCGGTGCACTGCGTGGTGCAGGCACCATCCTGCTCACTGGCCCGACTGTTAGCAGTAGCGATCTCGCCAAGCCTCCCAACGTCAATCTCAATGCCCTGTCATCGGCCATTCTCAGTGGCCTGGTTGGCGCAGCTGGAGGTTGTGCGATGGGCGCTCAGCTTGGTGAAAAGCTCGACCGCCATGTGCTGGCCCACAACCGCTGCCTGAACTGCGGTTACCGCTTCAATCAGCCGGTCTGATCCGGCTGCCCTTCTCTCTCATTCATCTCTAAATGCCGGTGCTGCGCCATGCGCAGCGCTTTATGCCGGCTATCGCTCAAAGGAATTCATCATGGCTCATCAAGTCGAACAAATGGCTTACGTCGGCACCACTCCCTGGCATGGCCTGGGTAACAACCTGCCTCCCAAACAGTCCATCGAAGTCTGGCAACGTCAGGCCGGCATGGACTGGCAGATTCAGGAAAGCCCTGTCTATTTCAAATCAGAGTTCATTAGTCATCTGGGCAGCATCCACTCCTTCCCCGAGCAGAAGGTGCTCTTCCGCTCCGATACCAAGGCCCCGCTGTCGGTTGTCTCCAACCGCTACCACACCGTGCAACCGCGCGAGGTGCTGGAGTTCTATCGCGATCTGACCGAGGTCTCCGGCTATGAGCTGGAGACTGCAGGCGTGCTCAAGGGCGGTCGCAAATTCTGGGCGCTGGCGCGCACTGGGCAAGGCGCGTCAATCAAAGGTCACGATCAGGTCAACGGCTATTTGCTGCTGGCGACGTCCTGTGACGGCACCCTGGCCACCACAGCGACACCGACCTCAGTGCGCGTGGTGTGCAACAACACCCTCACGGTGGCCCTGGACGGTACCAGGCGTGCGATCAAGGTGCCGCACAACACCCGCTTCGATCCGACGGTCGTGAAGAAGCAGCTCGGCATCGCCGTCTCGCAATGGGACGACTTCATGTACCGCATGCGCGCGCTGGCTGAGCGCAAGGTGCAGTGGCATGAGGCCTTGGGCTACTTCATGAACGTGCTGTGCGAGGTCAGTCCGACCGGCCAACTGCCCGAGCAGTTGCCCAATGAACGCGCCCTTCGCCGTGTGCAGGAGCTGTACGAAGGGCGCGGACGTGGCTCGGATCTGGAGTCGGCTCGCGGTACCGCCTGGGGCCTGCTCAATGCGGTGACTGAGTACGTCGACCACGAGCGTCGTGCTCGCAGCACCGAGTACCGTCTCGACTCGGCCTGGTTTGGCCAAGGTGCTCAGGTCAAGCAACGCGCTCTGGATGCAGCTCTGCAGATGGTCGCCTGACTCTCCCCTTCTTCCATTTCATCCAATCCATGACGCTCGGTCAGCCCAGCGCTGATCGGGCGTTTTTGTGTCCGCAAGGTGAACACCATGAAAGCAACGTCATTGAATGGCAGCACCAGCAAGAAACGCCCTGCCCTGCGCCTGGTCAGCACCAAGGAGCTACCGCGCGAGGACTGGCTGCAGATCCGCAAGCAAGGCATCGGCAGCTCGGATGCGGCAGCGGCGGTCGGCCTCAATCCCTACAAATCCCAGTTGGAACTGTGGCTGGAGAAAACCGGCCGCGACAGCAACCTGCCGAAGACCGATCCGCACGATGAAGAAAGCCCGGCTTACTGGGGCAACGTGCTAGAGCCCATCGTGGCCTGGCATTACAGCAAGCGCACGAAGCACAAGGTACGTCGCATCAACGCAGTTCTGCAGCATCCCAATCCGGAATTGCCCTGGATGCTGGCCAACATCGATCGCGAGGTGATTGGTACAGACGAGGTGCAGATCCTCGAATGCAAGACAGCCGGCATAAACGGGGCACGCCTCTGGAAAGAAGGCGTCCCCGAATATGTGCAGTTGCAGGTGATGCACCAGCTCGCCGTCACCGGCAAGCAGGCGGCTGATGTGGCTGTATTGCTCGGTGGCCAAACACTGGAGATCCATCGCATCGAGCGGGACGAGCATATGATCGCTCGCCTTATCGAGTTGGAGCGCCGCTTCTGGCAGTACGTTGAAACCGATACACCACCGCCTGCCGATGGCAGCGCCTCAGCCGAGCTGGCGCTGCGCTGCCTGTATCCGCAGGACAACGGCCAGACAGTCGATTTCAGTAGTCACGCAGGTCTAGCCGCAGCATTCCTGGAGCTGAAGGCTGTACGTCAATCGATCTCCGAGAAGGAGAAACGCGAAGCCGAGCTGAAGCAGATACTGCAGCAAGCCATGGGTGAATCCACCCGCGCCGAGTTCTCCAGCGGCTACGTGAGCTGGCGCAAAGCCCAAGACAGCACCGTGCTCGATGTCGAGCGCCTGCTCCAGGAAAAGCCCTACCTGCAGGCCCGCTATCCAAAGCTCAAGGAAGGTAGTCGGCGCTTTCTGATCGGCTGATCACCCTCGTCCACTCAATCCCTCCCTTGGCCAGTCCACGCAGTTCGCGCTGTGTGGCTGGTCCTTTTTGCTCTCAAGGAGCGTCATCATGCTCAAAGGTCTAGCAATTACCCCACCCGTACTCGGGCGCATTTCCATCGGTAAAATCATCGAGAAGAACGGCAAGCGCCTGCCGGAGAAAGACGACCAATTCACCATCACCTCTCAGGTACAAGGCAAGGACGGTTGGTTACTGCACCCGCTCAATGACGAACTGCGCCAGGGCAAAGACGACAAGCTGCGCAGTATCCCGGTGCGCTTGTTGTTCAACGAGCCAGAGCTGAATTTCCGCGCTGATTACACTCTGTTTAATCGGCAGAACGGTCGACCGGAGTGTGTCGGCAACGGTGAGACCTGCAAGCGCATCGGTAAGGATGGCGTTCAATCGCTGCCCTGCCCGTCGCCCGATGCCTGCCCCCTGGCCAAGGGCAATGCCTGCAAGCCCTATGGGCGGATGAATGTGGTGATCGGTGATGAGGATGCCCTGGGCAGCTTTGTATTCCGTACCACGGGCTTCAACAGCATCCGCACGCTGATAGCTCGGCTGCAGTACTTCCGGGCCATTTCAGGCGATCGTCTGGCGTGCCTACCGCTGGAACTGCGTCTACGTGGCAAATCCACCCGGCAGAGCCAAGGCACACCAATCTTCTACGTCGATCTGACGCTGCGCAGCGGTATGACCGTGGAGCAAGCGTTACTCACTGCGCGTGAGTTAGATGAGGCACGTCAGGCGGCTGGTTTCGATCAAACCGCGCTGGATGCCACCGCGCGTGTCGGTCTGGGCAATGGCATTTTCGAGGACGACGGCGAAGACAGCAGCGCCATTGCTGAAGAGTTCTTCCCAGAGGGTAAGCCCGCTGCGTCGAAACCCGACAGCACCGTTCACACCCAGTCTCTGGCGGAAAAGCTGGAGGCACACCCCCAACAACTCGAACCTTCGGCCTAACCACAGGCGGGCCGGCTCGGCTCGCCACTCAAAGATACTCCATGAAAATTCATAAGCTCAAATCTGGAGAGGTCGCCAGTAGCTACCTGGCGGATTCGCCAGTCACCGAAATAGACATTCTGCGCATGGACCGGCAGTTGGGCACCACCTGGCGAACAAGGCCACCTTTGAGAAGGCTGGGCTCTAGTATGAAAGGCCCTCTAACGCTATTCACCGCAATCATAGTGATCGTGGTTAGCATCGCTGTGGCAGCGGCAATATTGGTGGCAACGATTCCTTTGCTGCCCATCGTAGTTATGTCCATCACAGTGCTTTGCGCACTACTGCAATAGACCGTTCCCTGCTGTCGTTACAGTCCTGCCGTAATCAGCAGATCAGAAGGTTTGCAGCCCAGCGCGGCCGCGATGCGGGCAATGTTGAGAAAGGTCACGTTGCGCTCCCCTCTTTCGATCTTCCCCATGTGAGAACGATCAATTCCAGATGCATCGGCTAGCGCCTCTTGGGACAGCTTTTGCTCCTTACGACGCGCACGCACAGCCTTCCCGAGGCTTGCTAGGGACTGGTCGTGGTCATGTGAAACAGAGATGCGTGGCATGCCAAGCATCCTTCCGATATGCTTCAAATACGACCACGGTATTTACGACCCATTTATCAATCACCGCAGTAGCGTAGGGGGTACCCCAGAGATGACACAGCTCACCTATGAGGATCTGGCCACGAGCAAACTGGCCCAACTAATCGGCCGAAAGGAATCCTTTGAGGTCGTTGGCCTAGGCGGCAGATTGCTCGAGGCCGTGAAGCAGGTAGAAAACAAGATCGAGGTGACCGGAATGACCTGTCGTGTTTACACGGCGGGTCGAATTGGCCTCGCGGCAGGTAGCTTTGCGGGCGGGATAACAGGAGCGCTGGGTGTGCTGACCGCCACCGGCATAGCGCTGCACAACCTCATGACCCTAAGCCCCGATTACGAGATAGAAAAGTATCCGACGTTCAACAGGCTTGTCGTCAGGTACAAAAAGAAGAAGTAGCCCTTCCCAAGCAACGCCCCCCCAACGCGCCGAGGACACGCAAACGCGTGAGCGCCCTCGGCTTGCAAAAATTCAGAGGATGAATAAATGAAATGCGCATATCTCGCGGCTGCAATCACGCTAGCTGTTAGTGTCCAAGCAGCAGCCCAACAAGATCATAACCAATATATAAGCGGCACCAACGTATACGTTTGCCCAGACAAGCCCAACAAAGATCGTAACTATGACTGCCGCGTTCAGGGCACTAAAACCCCGCGCTTCAAGCAACTGCCATTCGTTGATAGAGAAACAGGAAAGCGCACCTTGGAAACCGTGCACGCCTACATACCATTGCGTTGTGGCGAATATGGATGCGCCGTTGTGAATAACTGGCAGGGTTTCGAGCAAGGCGAGCTATTGGGCCGCGGCGCGCCGGGAATTTACCTCATCGACTCAGGCTGGTACCTAGACTACAACGCTGAAGGGAAAACGACGGCTTATCGAATGGATGTAGGCCCCCAGCGCGGTCAGGCAGCTTATGCAGCCAACACTCGTCCAGCCAACTACGGGAAGGAGTCATGCTTCGACGACGAGATAGCCTCGATACAAGAAGAAAATCCAAACTTCCCCATCAGCTTCGACATGATGAATGAGATTCGGGTCGGCTGCGGGCTACCCAGAGAGGAATGACGCACCCTGTCATGGGATACGTCAGTCATAGCTAACATGCCTACCTCTTGGGGTGGGCATTTTATTTTTTGTCGAAGGAGGGAATTTGGCACACTCAAAGCCAGAGGCACACCTGCTTCTGGCCGATAGCTGCCTCTGATGAAGGACAGGAATTGCAGGACAGCGGCCAGCAAGGATTGGATTCACTACTCAGGTGTAAGGAAAAGCCGGCAGTTGCCGATATCCAAGGCAAAGCAAAAGATGATTGGCAGTCTGTGAGGCCAGTGTATCGCCTATCTTCAACCGGCCTGCTTCGAGACTTTTTAGCACTTAGCCTGCTCTTGGAAACACTTGAAAAGCCCGCCTTGTAGAGGCGGGCTTTTCATTTAACGCTCAGAGACATAGGACTCGTTCAGCACCCGAATCGCGTCGCTGTCGCTGACCCAGATCTCGCGCGTGAGCTCAATGGCAAGATTTTTAGCTAGCTCATTGACCTCAGCGCGAAGCAGTCTCAGGGAGTCAAATTTCGCCTCAGAGTCAATAATTTTTCGGACTCCATCTGGAGTAGTGAGCGCCATCGTCCACTGCTTGTTATTGATCATCCGATCTAGTTGCTGCTTGGTCACCGCGACTAAGGCCAACTCACGATAAACGGGCAGACTGATTGGCCCGTCCTCGAAGTGATATGCGAGCCCCGCGATCTCATAGCTATTCACAGCAATTGAAGATGGGTTGTCACAGTCCGCTTTCAAGTTCTTGAGCATACGGATGATCTTCTTCGCCCCTCCATTGCAACGGCGATCCTTCTCGCTCACTTTGTCGATGTGAAGGAACGGGCGGTTTGTGAACGTCGTGCGGCTCTGCTTTTGGAAAATACAAACCTCTCGATCCTTCTTGTTCCTACTGGCTTGGTACGTTGCAGAGTCGTTCCAATAAGACGGAACCACGTCAACTTTTCGCCTGAGGCTGCCGCCTGAAAGCCCGATGGCTTTATCGCCTGCAGTATCCACGTTCGCCTCAGGGAACGCAGCTTCTAGCCCATCCTCCAGCTCGCTACGGAGATACGCGAGCTGGTCGATACCACTGGGCCCAGTCCAAGGGAAATATCCCGACGCACCTACTCCACTGCGGTCATAGGTCAGGTAGTCCCTCAGCAGAACGAGGATGTCGATGTCGCTGGCGCCACGGATATGCACGTTAAGTGGCACGGAGCCTTGATACTCGAATGATACGGAAGTGCTGATTCTGTTCTTGATTTGATTCTTTACACGCTCGCCTTCAGCGATTGAGGTTGCAGTATATTTGGGGTCGACCTCCTGCATAATTCCGAGCGTGTATTTTGCCCACTCACCGGTCGAGCGGGCTTCAAAGCTTTCCATGCTCACACTGTTTTCAACAAGGCTATCCATTGCCATGAAACTGCCTTGCCGCCGTGCTTTCAGGTCGGAAAGTCGGCGTCTTACATCCTTGCTCATTTTTGTCTCCTAGTGAATTCCATTGCCCCAACCGTTCCGCGGCTTTTCGCTGTGAAGTACTCGCCTTTCGCGGCTTTCAAGCCTTTTGTGAACCTCATTTCGGCGTAGCCCTTATGGGCATTGAGATTGAGGTTTCCGACCTTGGGCTGATTCATGTAGCTGTACATGAGCATCCAGCAACCATCGCCCTCTGGGATAAGGGCGACCGAAATACTGTGTGATATGGACGACTTGGTTTCGAGTCGGACTCGAATCTTTTCCCACGTCTGAGAAATGCACAGATCTGCTACCCAATGCTGGGCAATGCTCCCGTCATCCGCGTAGGTCTTTCCTTCGCACTCCCACTGGCCAGCTATGTGTGGAATCTGCGAGAGATAGCTCAGCGGCCGCCAGGCGAATTTATTGAAGCACCAGTGAATGCCCGCGTAGATCACGCCAGCAGTGATAGGAATGACGAGGAAATACTTTCCCCAATCAGGAAGTCCCATCGTGGCCAAAGCCTCTGATAGCCCGATACCCACGGCTGGCAGCAGGGAAACGACTACGGTGGCCAGCATGCCTAGGTAGCGGCCAATAGCACTTCTGCTATGGCCTATGACTGAATATTCATGCTCTTGCAAATGCTATCCCTCGCGTTCACCTGGATTCAAAACTTGCGCTCGGATACTAGCATTTTGGAATCGTGAAAATCTTTCGGCGCAAGGTGTAATTTTGAGCAGCTCCAATACCCGCTTATGGCCGGTAACAGCCCGTCGTCACCGACTGCAATCGGCCAACAACGGATATTCAGGCTGGAAAATAAACCCACCACCAATCGCTCGGGTTCTCCCCGCATCACCCTCCCGCACCATGCGCTCGAATATGCCGAATCAGCTCCTCACTCGCGGCACTTTGCGATGCCTTGGCGCGGTGCAACGTAATTGCTATGGGGGGCAGCTCGGGTAGCGCGGCGTCTAGTGGCAGGATGTCGAGGCCGCCGGGCAGAGTAGACTGCAACCATACGGACACCGCGAGGTCGCTGCTGACCATGGCAATCGTGGCCTCCAGGCTGCCGTTTTCGAACAGGGTTTTCCAGGGCCGATTCTGGGCCTGCAACGCGGCAATAACGGGCGAGCGAAATACGCAGGTCTCGGCGACCATTGAGACGGGCAACGGCGACTTCAGATACGCCGCGCCGCCCTTGGCACCAGCCCAGACTAGGCGCTCGATGGACAGGCAATCGCCCCTTGCCTGCTCAACCACTTCTTCGGCAATTGCCACATCCAGTTCGCCATTGGCAGTGGCTTGTATCAGCTCGGGCGAAGCTCCGCATTTCATTGACAGTTCTACCTGCGGATAGGAGGCCATAAATGCTCTGATCGCTGGTGTTATCCAGGCGCCAGCCAGATCATAGGGTACGCCAAGGCGCACGATGCCTTGCACGGGATTGCCGTGCAGCTCCGTCCAAAGCTGGTCGTTGAGTGCAAGTATCTGACGCGCCTTGGCGATCAGCCGCTCGCCCAGCGGCGATAGCCGGATGCTGGGCCGCTGACGAATGAATAGTGACTCGCCCAGCAGGTCTTCCAGCCTGCGGATCTGCTGGCTGACGGCGCCTTGGGAGAGGTGCAGGGCGTTGGCGGTGGCGGTCATGCTACGTTGTTCGGCAACGACGACAAAGGTACGCAGCAATACCAGATCGAAGGTGCGTAGAGTCTTGGCCATTACGTTCTGTAATCCACAGCATGCCGAATATTAGCTTCCATGCTACCGGCAGATTGGCTATCAAGTCGATCTCACCCAGGGAAATCTTCAGCATGTTCGACGCCTTTTTGCCGCTTTTTCTGTTTGTGCTGGTCGCCACTATCAGTCCCGGCGGTGCCACCACCTTGGCAACTGCCTCCGGCGCCACCTTCGGTTGGTGGCGTTCGTTTCCATTGTTGTCCGGTATCTCGTTCGGCCTGGCCAGCATGGCTGCGGCGGCTGCGCTTGGCCTGGGCGGGCTGATTCTTGCGGTGCCGGCGCTGCAACTGGTTATGAAGCTGCTGGGCTCGCTCTATCTATTCTGGCTTGCTGTGCAGATCGCGCTGCTCGGCCAACCCGGTAAAGCGGCTGTTACACAGAAACCATTGCGGTTTATCGCTGGGGTCGGCCTGCTCTGGCAGAACCCCAAGGCCTGGGCGATGACCCTGAGTGCCGCCGCATCATTTGCTTCACTGACCCACAGCGCAGAAGGCTTGGCCGTATTGCTCGCTTTCGTATTCGCCGCTCTGTCGATGGCCTCGCTCGCGCTCTGGTGTGTGGCCGGGGTAGTGCTGGCGCGTGCTCTGAAAACCGAGCGACAGTGGCGACTGTTGAACAGGTTTCTGGGGACTCTGCTGGTTGCTTCAATTGTGCCGTTGTGGCTGTAAAAATTAGGCTCTGAGCGAGAGAAGAACACAGATTTGTTTGCTCGAACCGTCCAGGTCTAATCGTTTACTGCCCTTCATTACTGGCTGCAAACGGCCAAAAGCGGCCCTTGGTTATCTACGAAATCAGGGCCCATTCAGTAGCCGTGGCAAGAAAGTCGGTGTTGGTTATCAGAAAACCCCGCAGGCAGCAGTTGCGGAATAATCAGAGCCAGCGGCGCACCTCGGCCTTGTAGCGGCGGTAGTCGTCGCCGAACTTGGCTTCGAGATAGCGCTCCTCGCGGGCGATCACCTGCCTCTGGATCACAATCAGCACCAATGGAAGCAAAGCCAAGGCGATTGCTCCGGCGAAGCCGACCGCAATGCCGGCATAGACAAGCGCCATACCGAGATACATGGGATTGCGGGTCCACCGATAAGGGCCAGTCGTTGCAATGAGGGTCGTTGGTCGCGACGGCGGAATGTTGGTGCCCAGACGCCGGAACAGCCCCGCCGCCGCAAGCATCATCACCGCGCCGGCAGCGAACAGCAGCGCGCCCGTCGCGACCAGCAACCACCGGTCGATACCGAAGTAGCCCACGGCGACGAACCGATCCGCCACCAGCCCCAACAGCAGCGCTCCCAGATAGATGAAGGGCGGAGGTAAGCGCACCCCCGCGCTGTCTGGTTCGACGGCCATGTTCATTTCCTCTCTAAGCACTCAAGCCAGCATCGACTGCTGGGCAAAAATACCCGCCATCGCGCCCTGCGATGATGCCTGGGTGACCGAGGGCAATATGGGCGTGGTGAGATCGCCGGCGGCGTAGATGCCGAGCGTGCTGGTTTGGCGGCGCTCGTCGACCTTGAGCACGACGCCGGTAGGCGTATCCATCGTGGCGAGGCCCAGCGATTCATGCAGGTTTGCGGACGGCTTGTTGCGCGGATGAGCAAACAGGATGTCGACCGCGACAGTGGAGCCAGTGTCGAGATTGACGGTGGCGATATGTCCTTGGTGATGGGCAATTTCGACGATCCGCCCGTCCACGACAGGTATCTTGCGGTGCGCCAGATCGGCCTGGATATCAGACGCAATGTCGTGACCATCGGCAAAGACAGTCAACCTGTCGGTCCAATCGAGGAACAGCCTGACCTGGTTGTGCGATTGCGGGCCGGACCACACGAGGCCCCAATGCTGGCCGGCGGCTTCAAAGCCGTCGCAATAGGGACAGGGAACGATGGACGTGCCCCAGCTCTCGCCAAAGCCCGGAACATCAGGCATCTGGTCGGCGACGCCATAGCTCAGGATCACGCGGCGGGCCTTAAGGCTTTCGTGATCGTCAGTGACAACGCAGAAATCGTCGATTACGCCAGAAATTTTCTCCGCCCGGGCATTGACCAGCCTGACCGTTGGATAGCGCGCCAATTGCTGTCGCGCCGCAGCCAGGATGTCCAGCGGCGGCGTGTGGTCGTGACCGAGCAGACCATGCGAATGGCCGGCAAAGCGGTTGCGCGGCCGGCTGGTATCGAGAACGATGACCTCGCGACGGGCACGGCCGAGCTGCAAAGCGGCGGCGAGACCGGCAAAACTTCCGCCGATGATGATGACGTCATTCATGGTGATGGGCTCCGCTGGGGGGCAGGCTGTAACCTAGCCTTTGGATTGCAACTTAAGATACCAAGCGGTATCGTATCCATTAAATTAAGATACTGTAAAGTACCAATTTTATGAGCGAAGCCACACAGGGTCGGCGCGGCCGGCCCACCAACGAGGCGCTAGCCCAAAAGATACTCGACGCCGCGAGCGAACTTTTTGTGGAATTGGGTTTTCAAGCGACGACGTTGGACAAGGTCGCCCAGCGGGCGAAGATATCCAAGCTCAGCATCTATAGGCGCTTCGAGAACAAGGAGGCGCTGTTCAGCGCAGCCATCACGGCTGGCTGCCAGCAGTCGTTTGCACCACAGGCCCTGCTTGAAGGTGCCGAAGGTTCGGTCGAAGACCAACTTATGGCGGTGGGAACATCACTGCTGCGCACGCTGTTGAGACCAGACGTCAGCAGTATCGAAGCCATGGTGATGGCCGATAAGACGAGTCAAAACGCCCTGAGCAAGCGCCACTACGAAGCCGGCGCCGCCCATGTCATCGCCGACATCGATGTCCTGTTGCGTCAATTCCACGCGAAGGCGCTTCTCAACGTACCCGATTCCCGACAAGCCGCCCGCTTGTTTGCCGCGCTCTTCAAAGGGGCCGATCTACTGATGATCGCCCGCTTCGATCAGACGAGAGCAGAGGACGAAATCGAATCCTACTGCCGGTCGGCCGTCGCCATGTTCATCGCCGCGCACGGTCGCAGCGACCGCGCAAGTGGATAAGCATTTAATTGCTCCAGGACGGCTTGGCCTAGGCTTGGGTTTGCGCTTCAGGTTTCGCAACGGAATCACAGGTTGCGTCCGATAACTGTCGCAGTACTGACGCAAGTGCTCAGCATCGCAGCCTGAATCGACCATAGACTCGGAGACCTTCAAGCTGCTGTTTCTGGCTAGGAGCGGCTGCTATTGGCCGGTTAGCGACGGTCTAGCTTCGACCGTCGCTATGCATGGTTAAACCTCGGTCTGTTCCGCCATCTCCAAGGCGTCATCGACCTCGATCCCGAGGTATTTAACTGTGCTCTCCAGCTTCGTATGGCCTAGTAGCAGTTGAACCGCCCGCAGGTTCTTCGTCCTGCGATAGATCAGTGATGCCTTTGTACGTCTCATTGTGTGAGTGCCATACATATCCGGATCAAGGCCAATGGCTTGCACCCAGCCTTTGACGATACGAGCGTATTGCCGAGTGGATAGATGTTCTGAGGTATGCAGCCGGCTCGGAAAAAGGCAGTCCTCGCTACGAAGCTGAGCTTGATGTATCCAGGCTGCGAGAGCAGAACGTGTTTGCTCAGTGATCTCGAACTGGACTGGCCGGTGCGTTTTCTGCTGCATCACCATGGCTCTTGATGACACATTGTCGCCATGGGAAACGTCGCGCACACGGAGCTTGGTTAAGTCGCAGGCTCGAAGCTTGCTGTCGATGGCCAGATCGAAGAGAGCCAGATCGCGGGTTCTTTCTGCAATCTGAAGCCTTACTCGGATCGCCCAGATATCTCTAAGTCGCAGCGGGGTTTTCTGCCCTACCAATTTCCCTTTGTTCCAAGGCTGACGGCTGCAGGTAGCGATGATGTTCATGGCAAGTCCTCCGCGTGTGGGAGGACAAGGATGCTCTAGCCAGAGCAATGGTCGCTAACCGGCCAGAGGCGGTCACTCATCAAGGCGGTGACATCGGGGCTTCCGTGCCCAAATGTGAATTCACCATGCAGCGATAATTGCGTGGTGTAAGCAACGTCAACGCTCCCTGCGATGCGTACCCTCGAATATCTTGGCATCAGCTACACAATTACTTCTCTAGCCAGCGCCCATAAAGATTCGGGAATCGCTCGCGCACCCACTCGACGAAGACATGGACTTGCGGTGCCAGGTGAGATCGACTTGGGTACAGCACTGAAACGGGACGAGGCCGAGGTCGATAGGCCCTGAGCACTTCGACCAGTGACCCGTCTGCAAGGTAGCGGTCGAGGGTAATACCTGGTGCCTGCAAAATGCCGAACCCAGCCACACCACATTCCACGTAGGCGTTGGATTCGTTAACCGTAATGCCGTGGCGACAGATATAGGTTTGGTCGCTACTGCCATCGAGAAACTGCCAAGGCAGAGAACGATTGTTCTGACCGGAGAGAAAGGTAACTCCACGGTGTGCGCTCAGATCGCTCAGCGTCTTGGGTTCGCCATGTTCCTGGAGATACCTGGGAGATGCGCAGGTGACCATGGTGGCTTGGCCGATGCGCCGGGCAACCAGGCTCGAACTAGGCAGCTCACCAATGCGTAATACACAGTCAACTCCCTCCGCTACCAAATCGACGGTTCTGTCTGTGACCCCGAGGGCCAGTTCGATCTCCGGATAGAGGACGGTGAAATCACGCAGACTCGCAATCAGCCCTGGCTGGGCGAATGCAGTCGGGATGTCGACCCGTAGCCGCCCACGCAGGGCGGTGCCGGATTGTCCGAACATCGACGTGGCCTCGGCGACATTGCTGAGTATCTCTTTGACTCGCTCATAGAACCGCTCGCCTTCAGCGGTAAGCCGCACCTTGCGGGTGGTGCGCTGAAATAGCCGTACATCTAAGGATGTCTCTAGCTCTTGGATCGCCCGAGTCACTTGGGGGCGTCCTATCTGCATGGCGTCTGCTGTTTTAGTGAAGCTCCCCAACTCGGCCAACCGGGCGAATACCTGCATTGTCTGGAGCAGTTCCATAATGTCTTCGCTCACCTATCGAATTTGTTTCGGTTTCCAGAAGGAAAACAAGTTAATTGTTGCCTTTTAAAATAACAATCCTGTGCCGCCCTGCGCATTTATCGAACCCTGACACTCTTGAACAATATCGCCAGAAGGTTCCCTAACCCAGCTGGAGATAGACAGATGAAAGCGTGGCTTTTGAAAGATTTTGGTCTGGACAACCTGGTACTTGGCGACACGGCCACCCCCGAGCCTAAAGCGGGCGAGTTGCTGGTGAAGGTCGGTGCCGTTTCCCTTAACTTCCGCGACAAGGCCATCGTCGATGGCATCTACGAACCGCACTTGGTGCCCAAGGAGCTGATCCCAGTCAGCGATGCTGCCGGCACTGTCGTTGCAGTCGGCGAAGGTGTGAGCCGCTTCAAGGTGGGCGACCGCGTCAACTCGCACCTGTATTCGCGCTGGATTGACGGCGAGCCAGGCCCCAACGAGCCCGCCTACTGCTTCGGCATGCCGCTTCCAGGTGGTCTGGCCGAATACATGATCATCCACGAAGAAAGCGCAGTTTGTGCGCCTGACAACATGTCTGACGAAGAAGCCTCGACCCTGCCGATTGCTGCGCTGACAGCCTGGTACTCGTTGGTGGATTACGGCCAAATCCAGCCAGGCCAAACCGTACTCGTACAGGGCACTGGCGGTGTCTCGATCTTCGCCGTGCAACTGGCGACCGCTCTGGGTGCCAAGGTGATCGTCACCTCCAGCAGCGACGAAAATCTGGACGCGGTGAAGAAGCTCGGAGCCGTTGCCGGCATTAACTATCGAACCTTTCCACGCTGGGAAGAGGAAGTTCTGGAACTCACCGACGGCAAGGGCGTAGACCTCCTGTTGGACGTTGCGGGCGGAGAGGGTCTGAACCAGTCCATCGCAGCAACAAAGGCGGCGGGCCGTATTGCCCAAATCGGCTTCCTGACCGGGCAGACCACCACGCTCAGCCTGATGCCGCTGATATTCCGGCAGACAACCATTCGCGGAATCGCAGTGGCTCCTCGTTCGTCCTTCGACCGCATGAATGCCTTCCTGAGCCAGCACGCAATCCGGCCAGTGATCGATCAGACCTACTCATTCGAAGAAGCGCACCAGGCCTATCAACATCTGGCACGAGGTGCGTTTGGCAAAGTGGTTATCAAGGTTTCTTGAAGCCAATTGCCGTTTCAATAATCGGCCTAATAACAGCCTTAGCAGGACAATAAGAGCAATTACATGAACGCATTCAAGAAAATCCCCCAATTCGGAAGTGTCTTGGGTTTATTCGTAATTCTTGCTGCATCTCAGACAGCCTATGCTGCCCCAGTGGATCACTACCAACAGGCGCCTGGCTTCTATCGGCAGATGGTCGGCGAAAAGGTGATCACGGCTGTCTATGACGGCTATGTCAATCTCGATCCGAAAGAACTCTCTGGTATGAGCCAAGAGAAGATCCAGGCGCGCATCCTCAACGAATATCAAAAGGCGGCCCCAGCCGTACAGACCGCAGTAAACGCATTTCTGGTTTCTGACGACAAAGACCTGGTGCTGATCGACTCCGGTTCCTCGGACTGCTTCGGCCCAACTATGGGGCGCATGGTCGACAACATCCGCGCTGCCGGCTTCAACCCTGAGGATGTCAGCACGGTATTGTTGACCCACATGCACCCAGACCATGCATGCGGTGTGACGCTTCCTGATGGCAAGCCAGCATTCCCCAATGCAACCGTCTGGGCAGCCCGTCGTGATGCAGATTTTTGGCTCAATGAGAAAATGGAAAGCCGTCTCCCCGCAGATCAGCGCCCATTCTTCAAGATGGCTCGTAAGGCCGTTGAACCCTATGTCAACGCCGGTAAGTTCAAGACCTTTAACAATGGCGAGTCAATCGTTCCGGATATTCAAGTTGTACCGTCGAACGGCCATACTCCTGGGCACACGTCCTTCCTGCTGAGTTCAGGCTCGGAAAAGCTGCTGCTGTGGGGCGACATCATCCACATGCACGCGGTGCAGCTGGAAAACCCAGAGGTCACAATATCCGTGGATGTCGACCCGAAGGCAGCGATGGCGTCGCGTACTCGGCTACTGGCTGAAGCGACTAAAGAGCGTTGGATGGTTGCAGCTGCACACCTGCCATTTCCAGGCATAGGCCATCTGCGTAAAGAGCAGAAGGGATACAGCTGGGTACCCGTTGAATACCGCAGCCCGATTAACTCTGACCGCTAATTAGCATCTGCACTGTCATGAGAGGTCACGAGGAAACCGTGGCCTTTTTTCATTGACGGGCCCATCCGTATTGCTGGATTGAAAGCTCATCTTGAGAGGTACGTTATGTCTGACCGACTTCCCCCTGCTGAACTGGATAACAGTGTTTTCAGCAAGGTCTTTCGCCCGAAAAAACTGACGTTCGGGCTTCTGACTCCACTTGAGGGGTACCCGCTGAGCGATACCCCGTCCATGGAGGGGCATACCGCGTTGGCCAAACTGGCAGACGAACTAGGTTTCGCTGCACTCTGGCTGCGAGATGTACCATTTCGTGATCCTAACTTCGGTGATGTTGCGCAGATCTTCGACCCCATGGTCTACGCAAGCTGGCTTGCTGCGGTTACTCAACGTATCGCCATCGGGACGGCTGGCATGATCCTGCCGCTGCGTGATGCTATCGCCATCACCAAACAAGCGCTGTCAGTGGATCAAATATCGAACGGCCGCTTCCTGCTGGGCGTATCCATTGGAGACCGACCATCGGAGTACCCTGCATTCGGAGTCGATTTCGGAAAACGTGCAGAACGGTTCCGCGATGCCTACTCGCTGATAAAGGTGGTGGCCAACGAGTCTTTCCCGGTTCATCAGTCGATGCACTTCGGCTCATTAGATGGTTCGCTCGACCTAGTTCCCAAGGCTTTTGCTTCTAGGTTGCCGATGGTTGCGGTTGGTCGCTGTGGGCAGGAAATTTCTTGGCTAGCCGAAAATCTGGATGGCTGGATTTGGCATCAAAGTAATCTTGAACACCTGCCGAAGGTGATTGAGTTATGGCGATCAGCTTGTGGGCCTGAAACCTTCAAGCCTTACGGTTACGGTACATTCTTCGAGCTGGACAGTGATCCGAATGCCCCTCTGAATTGGGGCAGAGGCGTACGCGGTGGCCGCAAAGCGCTCATCGATCTATGGCTTCGGCAATACGATCAGGGTGTCTCGCACGTTGCGTTAAATATGCGTGTGTCACATCGACCGGTGAAGGACACTCTTCAGGAGCTTGGGGAGTATGTACTGCCTCTTTTCGCCTGAGCTTCTCGTCGGAAGAGTGCATGGTGCGGGGGGCCCTTCACGGCTGAAGCAAATGGCCGCTTTTGGCCGGTAGCTGCCGGTCGTAACAGGCTGCAATCGGCGGAAGCGGACGATCAGGACTGACCAAAATACCATTTCGACTTCATGACCAAAGTTAACCTACGTCGCCTCGACTCTGCGGAAATTCAGTAAGCAAGCACGAGAGATGCAGGCACTTTCTCTAACCGATTTCCAATGTTGACATGCCGAAAATTTTCGCGAGTGGTAGATCCGGGGGCGTGCCTCGATACATCCGGGCAGTCTCAAATAGTGGAGACAGACCATAGCTCTCCGCGAGAAGAGTGCCAACCTTGTTAGGTTGTGGGACATCAAGGATCACGGTTGCACCATCAGTCCAAGCAACAAGCGAGCAGAAAATAGCTTCCGCGATATGTTCGTCGTCAGCGGATAGGGGGCCAATTTTATAACCGCTTTCGGCTGGTCGGATTGCGCCGAAACCTTTGACCACGCCCTCTTCGACATACGCAACGGAATAAGGTGAGTGTTCGAGAAGCCAGTGTTGAAGGAAAGTCTCTCGGCTTGCTGGAAAAAACTTCCAGTCATAGTCCAGTACCTGATCGACAAGCTTTGAGTCGATCCGTTGTAAACATGGATCATTAGACTCCAAAACCTGCGGCGTACCGGTATAGCGCGTGGTATTGAAAGCCATTTCAAAGCCTGAGCGCGCGTAGTTCCCCTGCTGAGCAACAACTGCGTCTAAGCCTACCGTCCGGCCTTCGAGGGATGCCATTGCGGCCTCCCAGAGTGGATAGCCCATACCCTGTCCTCGTAAATCCGCTCTGACGATATATAGGCCAACAAAACCAATGGTGTCGCCGTACTTGATAGCGGAGATGGCGGCGACTGGATCATCATCCAAGCAAGCAACGAATAAACCTGACGGATCGGCGACTAGAAAAGCCCTGCCATCGTTAAGGCCTAGGTTCCATCCTTCTTGAGATGTCCATTGAATGACTTTATCTAGGTCGTTTAGCTGCATCGGGCGAATGGACAGCTCTTTTGGTGTATGTGTGTTCATGTCGATCTGACCCTGGAAATTGGGTTGTGGATAAGGTGTGAAGCTTCCCCACGCTCAAGCTGTAGGAGGCTTGCGCAAGTGAACTAGCCTCACCCCAAAATGTTAGGGAGAACAGGTAAAGCAATACAGGATCAGATAAAGTGAAACGATACCAATACAGAGTAGATATCGATGCTGCGTTATATGGCCCTGGCTCAGCTGCTGCGTACCCAGATCGAACGAGGCTGGTTGAGACCTGGCGAGCGCATTCCATCAATTCGCGAGTTAGCCACCAACCATGGTGTGAGCACTGCCACTGCGGTTCAGGCATGTCATCAGCTGGAGAAAGAAGGGTTCGTTCTGGCTCGGGAGCGCATGGGATTTTTCGTGTGCAGTTCCACGCCGCCCGTGATCATAGAAAC
>Ga0268257_1000517_pt1 | contig 45731 bp, 39 predicted proteins | sample AgamicAtPrz_FD_200249 | JGI IMG/M metagenome (GOLD analysis project Ga0268257, IMG submission 200249) | Agave microbial communities from Guanajuato, Mexico - At.P.rz (v2) (version 3) | ecosystem: Host-associated > Plants > Phyllosphere > Phylloplane/Leaf | place: Guanajuato, Mexico | collected... | reverse complement strand
TAACTAAACCATTAATTGTAATTGTACCATCAGCAGCTTGAGCATTCGCAATCCCTACAACCGAAAGAGCAGCGATCAAAGCAAGTTTTTTCATAGTGTTTTCTCAAAAGTCTGGATAAAAGTTTAATTCCTTACTTTTCCAGTGTTTGACATCTTGAAAAGTAATGTAACAATGCTAAACACATTTCAAACAAAATGCAAACTAGATCACATTATTTTTTTATATTAATAATTTAGTCACACTATATTTTTAGAGTTAAAAGCTACAAAAAACAGTTTATCTAGCTGTTTATAAATAATTTTTTTGTTTGATAAAAAGAGAAGCTAAAGAGATTTGCAGGTTACATAAGAACATGATGTAAATAGACAAAAAATTAAACCATTTATGTGAAAAATGAGCTTAAATTCTTAGAATACAATTATATAGAATAAATTGTGTATATGTATACAGAAAAAATATACAAATGGGCATTTTTTGATGAAAAAAGAGCAATTTGCCAATTAATTCATCAAAATTCGTGATGAACTCGTCAAATTGCTCTTTTGATTTAAACTTATGATTGAAATAAGCCCAAATACTTTAGTTATAGGTTAGTGATAATTGATAAGCACAACTTTGTGATTGGAACCTATGCTTTCAATGCTAGTATCCATTTTCTCAGTATGTTGAGCTAATTTAAAAAGACTATCTTTATTTAGATATTCACTATCAAGTTTAATATTTAAATTATTTACCTCTGTACATTCTATCTCGCTATGTTCTCTTGAACACGTATCTTCAACAATATTTCCTCTTATCATTATTGTGTTATTTGCATAACAAAATAATGGGGAAGTGGAAAGCACCATCATAACTAGAAGTTTAAAAATATTATTTTTCATTTTATATGCCTATTTATAAAATAGTTTATATCTATTTGATACAATATTTTTTCTTTAAAAACAATTATTAATTTAAAACTAATAAGAATTTATCAATTTTCACGTGATATAAATCACATTAATTATTTTAAATAATGGAATAGTTAAAATTTTTAAAATTATATTTTCAAATAAAAGATAAATATCCTCTAAAAACCCGAAAAACCACACAACCAATTGATATTAATTAAATTATTTAAAAATATTAGAATAAAAATAGTTGAAATATAATATTATAAAATAATTAATTGATATGTAATTTATATTTATTCACTTGCATGGTTTTTAAAATATACCCAATACACTTAAAGTGTGACTCATGTCACTATTATTTAAATAAATATAAAATACATTAATATTCTTAATTTAACAGGATAAAAAAATTACGAACAAAATAGCTTTTGTTTTTATCTCAAGTATGAGGGTATATAGAAATAGTAAAATAAAATTTCATCATTTTAAGTAGGCTTGAACTATTTTTAAAAATTCAAACAATCCAAATACTTTCAAATTAAATTGTGCTTCGGAAGCCCAAGCTGGAGAACAGCGGTAGAATATCCAAAACCGAGAGAAATCATTTTTTATTTAAATTTTTATAATTACTATTTGGATTAAGAAATTTTACTACAGAGCTACAGAGCTACAGAGCTACAGAGCTACAGAGCTACAGAGCTACAGAGCTACAGAGCTACAGAGCTACAGAGCTACAGAGCTACAGAGCTACAGAGCTACAGAGCTACAGAGCTACAGAGCTACAAGGATATTTTTAAAGGAAAACTAAGCCAAGGAAAAGACTATATTATTGAATTATATAATTGTTCGTATAATGTATATTATGTTAAATAAAAGATTTGGAAACCTACCATATATAAGGCTTCACTCTCTATGTTGCTGCTACGCTGTTTTATTCTTTACTGCACTGAATTCTGAGCTTACTCACAACTGTATCTGTTGCTCAAGCAACTTACCAAGCTGTGACACTGTTAACCATTTAAATTGGGTTAACCCTATTTCTAATCTTAGCCAGAATAATTCTCTAGGAAGCTTTCTCTAAAATTGTCATTAATTCTTAATTTACCCTAGTGAGCTATGCCACTCACTATCTTTATGAGTTGCCATAAAAAACCCACTTTCGTGGGCTTTTCTGTTTAATGTAAAGGAATTTTATCTACTATACTTTGCTGCGCTCCTAGCTCAGAACGTACAACCTGTAATTCAAATCCTTGTCTATCCAGCACAGCTCTAGCGCTTTTATCGGTTAATGAAAAGAATATACTGACCAAAAATGCTAATGGCATTGAAAATAACGCAGGATTATCAAATGGAAATATGGCTTTTTCATGCCCTAATACTCCAACCCAAACTGTCGGAGATAAAACTACGAAAATAATTGCAGAAATAATCCCTGTAAAACCACCATATATAGCTCCTCGAGTGGTCAAATCTTTCCAATACATAGAAAGAATAAGTACAGGAAAGTTAGCTGAAGCAGCAATACCGAACGTGAGACCCATTAAGAAAGCAATATTCATTTTTTCAAATAAGATTCCACATGCTATTGCGATCACACCTAAAACTACGACAGAAAGACGAGATACAATCATTTCTTGTTTTTCAGTTGCTTTGCCTTTCTTAATGACTTTTTGAAATAAATCATGAGAAATTGCTGAAGCTCCAGCCAATGCCAAACCAGCAACAACCGCCAAGATTGTTGCAAATGCTACAGCAGATAAAAAGCCAAGTAATAAATTTCCACCAAGCGCCTTTGCTAGATGCATCGCAACCATATTACTACCACCAATGAGGTCACCACCTAATTGTCCATCTACAAAATAGTGTGGATTAGTGCCTACTATAGCGATTGAAGCCAAACCTAAAATACAGACTACAATAAAGAAATATCCAATATAGCCAGAAGCGTAAAATACTGAACGGCGTGCTTCAGCAGCATTTGGTACTGTAAAAAAGCGCATAAGAATATGTGGTAAACCTGCTAAACCAAAAATTAAACCGATAGACATAGATAACGTATTAATTGGGTTTGATAGCATTGGTCCTGGTTCTAAGACTTTTTGTCCAAGTTTATGTGCATTAACGGCTGACGTAGCCATATTATTTAGACTGAAACCAAATGCTTTAAATGCCAGAAATACTAAAACTGTTCCACCAAAGAGTAAAAGAATTGCTTTAACAATCTGTATCCACGTTGTAGCAAGCATTCCTCCAAAAATGACATATACCAGCATTAAACAGCCAACAAGAATGACAGCAATTTTATAATCTAATCCAAACAGTAATTTAATAAGCTGGCCTGCTCCCACCATTTGCAAAATTAAGTAGCAACACACCACGATGAGCGAGCCACAAGTTGCTAAAATACGCGTTCTTTGCGGATCTAGTCTGTACGAGACAATATCGGCAAAAGTATATTTTCCAAGGTTTCTCAGTCTCTCAGCCATCAAGAAAGTTAAAATGGGCCAGCAAACAAAAAAGCCAGTCACATAGATAAAGCCATCATAACCTTTGAAGAAAACCATACTTGAAATACCAAGTAAGGTTGATGCTGACATGTAGTCTCCAGCAATTGCCAGACCATTTTGTTTAGCAGAAATTGCATTGCCAGCTGTATAAAAATCTTCTTTTGATACAGTTTTCTTGGCAGCTTTAAAGGTAATAAGCAATGAAATACCAACTACGCATCCAAACATGATGATTGCAGTCCAGTTTCTTGGCTCACTTGGAGCCGCCCAAGCACCCGAGCTAAGTAAAGCGAGCATGGTAAAAGCTATATATTTATTCATAACGGTATTCCTTTCTTAATTTTTCTTTTTGTTTGTCAAAATATTGATTTGTAATGAAGATATATAAGCCGGTTATTAGCCAGCTTGATACAATAACAATTGCAGCGATAGGCAAACCAACTGTGACCTTGCTTGCTTCTAAAGGCATTGCAAGCAATTCAGGGTGAAAGGTAGCGGTTCCTATAAAAATAAAGTAAATGCTGAGTACAATTAAACTTAAAAAAACGGCGAATCTATTTCTCTGCTTTACCATTTTTTTAAATTTCATATCTAAAACGATATTTGCTTCCTGAGGATAGTTCATATAAAAAGTCCTTTTTTATGTTGATCATTATTTACATTCAGCAAAAGAACTATTGGTGAAATAGTCGTGATAACGTTCTCTCAATATTTTTTTACTGATTTTTCCAGTCGGTGTATGCGGTATTTCTTCAACCAATATGGTTGCTGAAGGAATGGCCCATTTATGTAATTTGGATGATAGAAAAAGTACTATTTCAGAATGTTCAATTTTTTCTTGTGGAAACTTTGGCACCAATATTAAAAGTGGGCGTTCTCCCCATTTCGGATGATTGGCGGCAATAACGGCGGCTTCTGCAACTTTTTCATATCCCATCGCTGCATTTTCAACTTCAACACTACTGACCCACTCTCCTCCCGACTTGATCATATCTTTAGCGCGGTCTGTAATATGCATATATCCATATTCATCTATGCACGCGATATCTCCTGTATCAAACCATTTATCCTCTTCTTCTACTGCTTTTGTTTGATTGATATATTGCTTGGCAATTGTATGGCCGCGTACTTCTAAAATGCCTTCATGCACACCATCGTGAGGAAGCAATTGATGATTTTCATCACGCAATCTCATTTGGATACCGAAGATAGGTTTGCCGCATTTAATTGATTGGGTTTCGACATTATTTTTGATTTGATCTACTCGATTACAGACTGCCATTGAACTGGTTTCAGTCATTCCCCAAGCATTTTCAACAGAAACCCCATAATGGCTCAAAGATTCAATAAGCGAATACGGCGCAGCTGAACCACCAGATATTGCCCGTTTTAAACTGACTGATGAAATATGGTGGTCTTCAAGATAATTTTTAAAAGAATTCCAGATGGTCGGAACAGCCATAGAAATATCGACGTGCTCTGATTGGATCAAATTGAAAATTTTCTCAGTCTGACCGGCAAATGAGTGAGACCAAACAATTTTTGCACCCGATAAAACGGCGTTAAATGGCATTCCCCATGCGCTAATATGATAAAGAGGCACCAATGGCATAATACAGCTGTCATGCGTTAAGCCAATCGCATTTGGCATGCTGAGTATTAACGCATGTAATACCGTACTACGATGTGAATAAAGAACACCCTTGGGATCACCTGTTGTACCGGATGTATAGCAAAGTCCACTTGCACGTTGTTCCGGGATATCTGGCCAATCATATTCAGGCTGTTCTGAAGCAATGATCTCTTCATAAAACATAAAATCAAATTTTGCTTGTAGATCTCTATTAGGATCGCCTAGCACGATAAAATGCTTTATGACTGGCTTTATATTTTCATAAATAGAATCAAGCAATGCTAAACAATCAGGCTCAATAATAATTACTTCATCTTGAGCAGAATTGATAATTTGAATTAATTGTTCAGCTGCCAATTTAGGATTAATTGTATGATAAATTCTTCCCGTACATGGGATGGCATAATGTAATTCAAAGTGCTGATATGAGTTCCACGCCATTGTTCCGACTTTAGCATCAGGACTTACACCTAATCGATCTAATACATTGGCAAACTGAGCAACTCGCCCGAAAGCATCTTTATATGTATATCGATGCTTAGTGACCCCATCTGCCTTTAAGGATACAATTTCTTGATCTGCATAAACTGTCAAAGCATGCTGCATTATTGAAGTAATATTTAAATTACAATGCATCATTAATCCATTCGTCATTCTTATTTCCTCACACAATTTAGCAACTGATTCAGATGCTTATATGAGTCAATGCAACTATGGTGCCAAATATTTTTATTATTATTTTCAAAAACTTACTTTAAATTATTATTTTTCTTTTTTGAAAAAATTTCAATTTTGAAATTAATTATTTATTAACTTCATTCTACGCCACAATGTAGTCCGGCTAATTCCAAGTTTTTGTGCAGCAAGGTCTAAATCGCCATCTACTTCGGCAAGTATTTGTTCAATTAGACTCAATTCCTGATTTACCTTTACTTCTTTTAATAAAGGTTGTGCAGTTTGATTCATTTGCGGCTGAAATAGCTCTGGTAATTGTTGCTTTAAAAATTCTGGAGTTAAAATTTCCTGATCAAGCTCCAATAACACATTAATTCGTTCAACAATGTTTTCAAGTTCGCGGATATTACCCGGCCAAGAATAATGATAGAAAGTCTTCTGTAAAATATTCGGTAAATCATCCAGCGTTTTTTTATATTTTTCTAAAAACAGATTCGCTAAATACAAGACATCTTCTTTTCGCTCTTTTAAAGACGGCGTATACACTCTTAAAATGTTTAAACGATAGTAAAGATCTGCTCTAAATGTACCATTTAGTACTAGCTCTTCTAAGTTCGCGTGAGTTGCAGCAATTACACGTATATCTAAATGATGACTTACCACTGAACCTAAACGATTAATCTGTCTCTCTTGCAATACTCTTAAAAATCTCGTTTGGAGATGTAATGGCATATCTCCAATTTCATCTAAAAAAAGTGTGCCAGTATGCGCCGCTTCAATTAAACCAATACGCCCATTTTTTTTCGCTCCTGTAAAAGCTCCCTCTTCATAACCAAAAAGCTCACTTTCTAATAAACTTTCCGGAAAAGAAGCACAGTTGATTGCGACAAACGGCGCTTTATAACGACGGCTATGATTATGAATACTTTGTGCCAGCACTTCCTTACCCGTACCACTCTCACCCGTAATGAGAATCGTACTATCGGTTTTTGCATATGCTTTTGATAACTTGATAATCTGCTGGAAATTGGAATTTTGAGTCAAAATCTGGTCAAAGGTATATCTGGTATTAAAGTTTTTAGACGAAACCTTTCTAAATTGGCTATTAGATTGCTCTAAGGCATTTAACTCCTGCACTCTTAAGATATAGCCATCTATATAGTCATTTTTTAGCTTGGAAATATATACAGCAAGCTTTAGGTTTTTAAATTGGACGAGTTGATGACTATTTTCTTGATCGATATCAAAGTTGAGCCCTTCAAAAATCTCTAATGCTGGTTTGTTTAATACATCTGAAGGATCTTTTTCGAGTAAAGCACTCATAGAGTTATTAATTAAAGAAATCTTTTTTTGTTTTGTGATAAAACAAATGCCTTCATTTAAATGATTAAAGATCTCGGTTAAACGCAAAGTTGAATACTGTTCTCTGCGAATCTTTTCAAGGGTACGTAAGGCATTTTGCAGCAAGTCTTTTAAAGATGGCACACTAATGGCTAAATGCCCGACTAGATTTTCATTCAGTGCCAGCTCTACTGCAACAGGCGAACCAATAATGGCGTCAAAACCTTGCTTCTTAATTAAATGAATGGTTTTCTTAGCATCTAAATATGAGTCATAGTTAAATTGTTGTATATCTAAAGCAAAAATATCCGAATAGTTTTCAAGATCGACAGTAGACGTATTCCCAACCAAAGCGATGCGCTTATATTGTTTTAAATTTGATATGGCCTGAATAACATCAAAAGTTCCGGTTCGAATAACCTGTATATCAATGTTTAATTTCTTTTGTAGAAAACTTGCTGTAGCTCCCGTACAAAGAAGAATCTGACAGCCATTTTCTACTAAGGTTTGAGCAACATCTTGTACATCAGAAATATGGCATTCCACCAAATCAATTTCATCAGAATCTACTTCTTTTATAGCTTGCTCAACCAAAGAACGAAAACCATTAATATTAGGTTTTTTAATATAGGTGACCAAAATATTAATTGGTTTTCGATTTAGCATTTTTTACTCCATTAAAAAACGTTTTATATAGGGGCAGAACTATGACCGCCGTCGACTTTAATTTCGATGCCTGTGATGCCTTGACCAGCTTGAGAAGCAAGTAATAGTAAAGGCCCATTTAAATCATCAAATTCTACAAACTTCCTTGTAGGAATCTTTTTTAAAAGCTGTTGCCCTGCCTCACTCGTTAAATATTCTTCATTAATTTCAGTAATCATATAACCTGGAGCGATGGCATTTACATTTATACCAAACCTAGCTAACTCTACTGCCATTACTTCTGTTAAATGGCGTAATCCAGCTTTTGACGCACAGTACGGGCTAACACCAAGGTTTGTAGACTGAGATAAAATTGACGTAATGTTGATGATTGATCCTTGTTGTCCAACCTTAATCATATGCTGCACAACTTCTTGTGTACATTGCCAAGGGGCTTTGAGGTTAGTATCTACAATCTTATCCCAGTCTTCATCGTTATAATCTAAGAAACGCTTGGTATCACTCACACCAGCATTATTAATTAACACATCTATTGTGATTCCTTCTGCTTCTAGATTATTAAGCATATCTTTTACAGCTAAACGGTCATTTATATCTAATGAAAAAGTATGAACTTTTACTCCAAACTCATTTTTGATATAGCTCTCTAACTCTTTCAATCGTTCTAGCCGTCTGGCACAAATGACAATATGAGCGCCTTCCTTAGCAAACAATTCAGCCATATGATGACCCAAACCACTTGAAGCACCCGTAATTAAAATATATTTATCTTTTACGTCAAAAATATTCATTCTTCTATACCTCCCTTTATTATGCCTGTTTCCCTAATAGCTTTTTAGCAATGCTCATGCGATGAACTTCATTTGCTCCATCATAGATTCTGAAACCGCGTGCATCTTTAAAAATCTTGCAGACTACTGATTCATCCGTCATGGCCTGTCCACCTAAAATCTGAACTGACCGATCTACCACACGCCATATACCTTCAGAGCTGATCACTTTAACTAAACTGGACTCGTAATTTCCTTTCTCGCCCAAATCTAAAACTTGCGCGCAATAATGAAAGGCTAATCGAGTCGTTAAGATATCCATTTCATTGTCAGCAAGCATAAAACCCACACCTTGGTGGTCTCCTAATCTCTTGCCAAAAGATTGGCGTTCTCGTGCATATTGAGTAGCGATATCATGTGCTCTCTTGGCTTGTCCTAACCATCTCATGCAATGGGTTAAACGAGCTGGGGCTAGGCGAACTTGAGCATATTTAAAGCCTTTACCAATTTCACCCAAGACATTTTCTTTAGGTATACGTAAGTTCTCAAAGCGTAAAATGCCATGTCCTCCCGAAAAACATGAGTCCATAGCATTCATATTTTTTTCTAATATAAAGCCTTCAACATCTGTATCTGTTAAAAACATAGAAGCGGAGCCATCTTCCATCTTTGCCATAATAATAGCGACACTTGCTCCTTCTGCTCCTGTAATTAACCATTTACGCCCATTAATAATATAATCATCGCCATCAGCAATTGCGGTTGTTTGAAGCATAGATGGATCTGAGCCAGCACCCGGTGCAGGTTCCGTCATAGCAAAGCAAGATCTAATTTCTCCAGCTACCAGTTTTCTTAACCATCTTTCTTTTTGTGCATCATTTGCAACAGCATCTAATAGATGAATATTTCCTTCATCAGGCGCATGAATATTTAAAGCAATAGGACCTAAAGCAGAATAACCCGCTTCTTCGAAAGCCACAGCCTTTTGCAAGTGCGACCACCCAAGTCCGCCCATTTCCTGACTTGCATGAGGGGTAAGTAGTCCCCAACGGCGTGCACGACTCACTAATTCACTGCGCAAAGCTTCACTAGGCCCATGGCTATCTTGACGAGGATCATTTTCTAATGGGATCACCTCTTGTTGGATAAATTCTCTTACTTTCTTTTGTAATTCTAATAATTCATTAGATAGCGTAATCATGAGCTGAGCTCCTTTAATTTAAAACCTTGGGTCGCGATATAAGTTTCATACACATCATCCATAGCGCTATTAAATAGCTCATTTTTAATCAGATTATATGCAGTGAAGTTTTGGAGTTTGATTCGTTTACTTATGACAATTTGATTTTCAATCTTTAGATCAAGAATATTTAAACAGCCATAATCCTGTTCCTGCGAATAGACATCTTTGCAGTCATGCCCATATACCCAATTAATGAGTATTCTGTTCACAATATCGTGCGAAGAAATCAGAATATTCTGGTCTTTGTTCGCCGTTAAAATTATCTTTTCAAACCATGCCAATACACGATTAATAAAGAGAGACCAGCTTTCGCCTTGTACAAATAATTCAAGGTTATTTTTATGGAACTGATAGGCCTTTTTGATTTCCAGCTCAGCGCGATCAGAAGAAATTTCCCTTAAACGCCCTGCTTTAATTTCTCGAATATCATCAAATGACATAATGTCTTTAGGCTCGTTTTGATAGCGCTTCAAAATTTCGGCTGTCTGAATCGAACGAGGCATGGTAGATGAGTAAATTTTTTCAAAACTAACATCTTGTAGTTGATGAGCCAGTTGTTGTATTTGCTTTATTCCTCGTTCGGATAACTGTGCAAACTTAGGATTAATTGGATTATTATCTGCATCAAAATATGAAACATGCCCATGTCGAACCAAATAAATACGTAGCTGATGCTTATCCATGATGAGCCACCTTGGGTTCAGTAATTTTTAGCTCTTCAGAATTAAGAGCTTTTAATATTTCAAATGTATGCTCAGATTGTTTACCCTCACGTATATCGGCAATAAACAATTGAATAGCATCATCAACATCTTTGATCGGAAAAGAAAAATAATCTTGTAAAATTCCTGAGCTATGTAATGAACAAGTTTCCTTTTGCAAAATATAAGCCTGCAAAATTTCAAAGCTTCGCATCAGCATTAATAAGTTATATTTCTGACTGCCCGATTGCGGTAAAAGCTCATTCTTGATCACAGCTTGACTCGCTTTGATCAGGTCAATCATTTTTTGCTCTTTCATTCTTTTTCTCCCAATATTTCCAAGATATTCTTTTCAAGGCGGGGAACTAAAAATTCCGTTAGGGCTAGTTCAAGTGATGGAGTAGTCATTTCATTGTTTCGGTCAGACTGTTGCATGGCAATAATTGCCCATCGAACATGAGACAGCACATGCCAGAACTTCATTTCAAATTCAGGAATATAAATATCGGAAATTTCCGCATAGGCTTTGGCAAAGTCCTTATATGAACCTATTCCCCCTGCTATATTTTCATCTTGACCAAAACGCCAGCATTTAGAGGTAAACCAACCTATATCTTCTCTACGGTCGCCCCACTGGGTAAACTCCCAATCTAAAATTCCAGAAATCTGATCATCATTAATCATAATGTTGCCTATACGGTAATCACCATGGACTAACACCAGATCATCTACTTTTGGAATATTGTTAAACATCCATTGAATGGCGTACTCAAGAATTGGACGATGTCTTTTTAAGCTATCTAGCTGCTCTATAAAACTTTCAAGTTTTTTCTCTAGATATTGATCTTTATTCGGTTTAGGAAGTAATTTTTCTAATATTTCATCTGATTGAATGGCATGTATTAAAGCCAGTTGTTTACCAATTTCTTGAGTAATTTTTTTTCGTTTTTCTTCTTCAGCAATTCGAACTAATTTATGGCCTTCTGTTACACCATCAATTTTTTTCATAATGAAGAAATCACTATTTAAAAAGTTAGGTGATTTTTCAAAATAAAGCGGCTGTGGCACTTTAATTCCAAAATGGTATAGGCGATCTAAAAGTAAATACTCTTGTTCCCGATCTGAACTGGCTTCTACGCTCGACTCAGCATTTTTTCGCAGAACTAAAGCAAAATCTTGAGTTTGAACGAGCCAATTTTCTTGAATAGCCCCACCACTCATCTTTTTTAACTGAATCTCATGAGGAATTAACCCCAAATTTTCCTGCAACAGGCCGCTCAATTGCAGTATATGGTTAGCATTCATTATTCACTCCTTGTAACTATATGCATTGGAGCAAATTGCATGCCACTATTTTTATAATAAAATTCAAACACTTAAAAAACAAAAAACATTTCAAATATGAAATCAATTTCATATTTGAAATGCTAAATAAAAAGAAATTTATAAAACTCTATTGTACTAAATAGTTATTCATAGCTCTTCTAAAAGCGATATCCAAACTTTAACGCATATGCAATTGCACGATTATTTTTAAACTCAGCCTGCTCTGAAAATTCTTTAATACCTTCGATTGGTAAATAGTAGCCACCACCTTCAGCTTTAGTATCTCCTAACCAGAAATATTTTACGCCAGCAGCAATAAAATAATTAGGCGCTGGATTAAATTGAGCACCAAGTCCAAAAGACCAGTATCCTTTCACTGGTCCAAGCGTTGAAGCAGGGCTACCCGAGCCTGAATCCCAGCCAATATCAGATGCAATACTCCAACGGTCAGTTAACTGTTGTCCCAACCCAAGCGTTACACTATATTGATCTTTTTGGTAAGAATCCAAATCAATACCTTGTTTATATGCCCCTTTCGTTAATGTATCCATATACATTGCTGTAAGAGCATCGTATTGCGCCGGACGAATATTAAATTTTTTCCAATTCACCCATCTAAGGCTCATATAAGCAAGCGTCTTTTCAGCAATACCTGTTTGAAAATCTATATTTACTGATTGAGGTGTTTCGACTTTTGTCTTTGCAGGCGCAGTGTATTGTAGTGGTTCACCAAATATATTTTCATCTACCTGAAAATCATATTTAATTTTTGAACGGTAAGTTATAGCGGCTTTAAGCGCAATTTCCGGAATTTGATAACTTCCTCCTAATAGCCAACCTAGCTCTCCCTTTTCTTTGAATTTAGCATTGTATCCATTAAAAGCTTCGGTATATGCCATTCCTCTGAAAGAGACATCACCTTCTACAGTTTGATAGACAGGTCCACCATACACTTGAAAGTTTTTAATAGGTGAATAACCTAAAATAAAACTTAAATTTTGGCTTTTTACATTTACAGATGTACCTTCATGGCTGGCATCATCAGAATAACTATTATTAGGAAGAAGTGGATAAGCTGTTTTTGCAGCAAAAGGCTGATCGTAAAGTAACCCAAAGCTGAATTGGTCTGTGAGTTGTAGCTTTAGGGCTGCAGTATAAAATTGATTATCTTGCCCAATATTTCCTGTATCTCGGCTTTGATTAGGTTTACCAAGATCTGGACGATCATGAACTACGCCAGAAACAGAAGGATCAACAGCGAAGGCATTTGCTTCTGCATAATTACCAGCTTCTAAAAAAGGTAAGATCGATTGGCCCGACTGTTCAAGTGCAGAAGCCTGACTATAACTACTAAAAACGACACCAATTACGCTCAATATAATTGGGCCAGATTTCAACTGAAGTCTGCTGCTTAAGAAATATTTCTTTGGATGAGTTACAAAAGTATCTTTCACTCTTTTTAAGTGTGATCTTAAGTCAGCACAATCCTTGCTTAGAGATTTTTCCATTATTCATCCTTAAATTATAATTTTTGTTAAATCGCTAAGTACCTAGCAATTTATTTGTTCACTAAAGTTATGTGCAGTAATCATAATGAACAAAATACAAGCTATAAAATTATTGACACAATGTCAATGACAACGTGTCATTAAAAATAAAACTATAGAAATATTGAACTATATTTTCATGGATGAAAAACGGAATACTATTTAAAAATAGTTTTACAGATAGAAATAAAAGAATTTTTAATGGCACAATCCTTCTTAATTTGTGCCATATAATGTTGAAATCCAAATATTTTGTAATACCTGAATTACAATTTCAGGTTGAACTTGTGAGGCATGTCCAAAAGTTTCTGAAAGATATCGCTCTTCAAGCCAAATCAAAGCTTTTGCTGTTTCTTCTACTTCTACATCTTTTTTAATTTTTCCGGCTAACTGCTCTGCTTTTATATGCTGAGCAGCTGCAGTAATAAAGTCTTGTATTAAACCACGATAAACTCGATCAACACGCTCATCCCCACTCGCAGCTTCAACGAAAGCTCTTAACAGACGGCCATGCTCTACATAAACATTTACTGAATCGACCAAAGCCCGACGCAAATCTTCCTGATGATTAGTGCCAGCTAACCAACGGTCCGCGATATCAAATAGTTCTTTACTAATATTCTGAACAAGTCGCAAAGTAAGATCATTTTTATCACGAAAATGAACATAAAAAGCTGGACGTTTTAAACCTGTACGTCGCATAACCTCATCAATATTGAGATCACGAAAATGATGTTCACTTAAAAACTGTTCAGCAGCTTCTAATATTTCTCGCTCAGATTCTTTTGGATCATGTTTCGGTCTACGGCGAGAAGTAGTCATACTATCTTATTTCCCTATTGGCTTCGGCCTCATTGTAGGTATTAACAAATCTTTCGACAAGTGTTTATAACTCTGACACCACTCGGTAATAGTTTAAAAATCAGAAAACCCCAACCTTTTAAAAACTCAATATCCCCATAAAATTCAGTATATTAAATTTATAAAATCCTCATTTAATTCTTACTTTCACTTCACAAAGAAGGATACCCACCACAATTACACAAAGTCATTGACACAATGTAATTATTGATTTAATAATATTGATATGCCTAAAAATTGGATTAAGGCTTTGTCCATCAGGAAAAAATGAGGATTAAAAAATCATCATCTTAGAGATTCTAACTGGTGCTCAATTTACTCAAATTGTGTGAAGAGGAAAAAGATATGAATTCATCAGATCAAAATACTATTACTGATGTTTTAATTATCGGTGCAGGGATCGCAGGTATCAGCGCAGCCTATCATTTAAAGCAATATAGACCCGATACAACATTCGCTGTATTGGAAGGACGTGACAAAATTGGAGGAACCTGGAGCCTATTTCGCTACCCAGGTATCCGTTCAGATTCAGATATGCAATCTTTTGCATTTGGCTTTAAACCTTGGACAAATAAAAGGGTTTTTGGCAGTGCACAAATGATTTGTGATTATTTACAAGAAACCATTACTGAAAACGAAATCGAATCGCATATTCATTTTGGTTACTACATGACAAGTGCCGAGTTCTCATCTGATGAAGGCATTTGGACAGTTAAAGTAAAACGTAAAGATCAAAAAAGTTTAACCACTTTCCGCTCCCGCTTTTTACTCATGGGTACTGGTTATTATGACTATAATGCTGGTTATACCCCTGATTTCAAAGGAACTGAAGAGTTTCAAGGTCAAATCATTCATCCTCAACATTGGCCAGAAAATCTTAATTATTCTGGCAAAAAAGTAGTAGTCATTGGTAGTGGGGCTACAGCGGTCACTTTGATTCCTGCGATGGCTCAGGACGTTGAACACATCACGATGCTTCAAAGATCGCCAAGTTATGTGATGGCTGCACCAAGTACAGATGCCATTGCGAATACTCTAAATCGCTTTCTTCCTCCTCAGCTTGCTTTCAAGATTGTTCGTCGTAAAAATATTGTCCTAACTCGTGGGGTCTACAATTTAAGTCGCCGTTTTCCAAAGCTAATGCGTCGTTTTTTAATTTCTGATGTACGACGTAATTTACCGAAAGATTTCGATATCGAAACCCATTTTTCACCTAAATATAATCCGTGGGATGAGCGCTTATGTGTTGTGCCAGATGGAGATATGTTTAAAGCAATTTCTTCTGGAAAAGCTTCAGTGGTAACTGATCATATTGAACGTTTTACTAAAGATGGAATTTTACTTAAATCAGGAAAAGTACTGGAAGCAGATATCATTATTACAGCCACTGGTTTAAATGCTGTTGCATTTAGCAAAACCCAATTAATTGTGGATGGAGAAAAAATTAATTACCCAGATACCACAATCTTTAAGTCAATGATGCTCTCTGATGTTCCCAACTTTGCCTTCGCATTTGGTTATACCAATCTCGCATGGACTTTAAAAGTTGATCTTGTATGGAAGCACTTCTGTCGCCTTCTTGATTATATGGACGACAATAACTTTAAAACTTTTAAGCCAGTGATTGGCAACAAAGATATGAAGCGTGTTCCTTTTGTTGACTTGAACTCAGGATATATTCAACGAAGTATTACCCAATTTCCAATGGCTGGAACAGAAGGCCCATGGATATTAAAGCACGACTATAAATTCGATTTAGAGCGACTTCATAAAGGCTCTGTATTTGATCAAGAGTTACAGTTTTCAAATCCGAAAACCCAGAAAAAAATTACTCTTATTACAGAAGAACCCCTGACAGCACAAATCAAAGTTCAGGCTTAACACGGCGATTTACATTTTCACCTCTTATCTAAAGTACGAGTAAGAAAAAAATCAATTAGGGAAAATAAGATGGAAAATATTAAATTTACAAGTAAAGGAGTTACCTGTTCTGCATGGTATATCCCTTCAACTTCAGAAGAATTTATGACGTCTCGAGGACGACCTTGCATTGTTATGGCAACAGGCTTTGGTGGTACAAAAGACACAGGATTATTAGATTTTGCTGAGCCATTTAGCCAAGCAGGCTTTGATACTTTTATATTTGACTATCGTGGATTTGGTGAGTCAGCAGGATTACCTAGACAACATGTATCCTATATTAACCAACGCGAGGACTATCATGCAGCGATAGCAGCTGCACGAAGTTTGCCACTTGTTGATCGAAACCGCATTGTACTATGGGGTACCTCTTACTCTGGTGGTCATGTCGTTGTCGTTGCTGCACAAGATCCAAAAATATCAGCGGTTGTCTCCATGAACCCTGCTACAGATGGTTTAGCAGCGTTAAAACAAGTTTTCCAATATGGTGGAATAAAACAGATCACGACGGCTATAGGTCATGGCATCAAAGATTTGATTCATGCCATAGCTCAACGTCCTCCACATCTCATTCCAATTGTTGGGCAACCTGGTACTGCTGCCATGATTAGTACACCGGGTGCTGAAGAAAGTTATACCGCAATGGCAGGTCCAACTTGGCGTAATGAAGTCTGTGCTCGTGCAGCTCTGGAAGTCTCATACAACCGACCAGTTACTTTTGCAAAAAATGTTAAGTGTCCTACTTTGGTACAAGTCGGCTCTAATGACCAAATTGCACCACCTAACCCAGCTCGAAAAACGGCAAGCCTAATTCAAGGGCCTTCTAAACTATTGGAATACCCTATTGATCATTTTGATTTCTATACAGAATCTTGGCACGGCAAGATACTAAATGACCAAATTGAATTTTTAAAGCAGTTATTTGCCCCTAAAACAAATAGGCCTAAAAGCTAATAAATTTATTTGAAATATTCTTAATCAGAAAGGATAAGGAAATCTTATGTCACTCGTTAAATTAAGCAAAGATACACAAATCGATGAGATCGTTTCGATTATTAAAAGAGATGGTGGGGTCATCATTGAAAATTTTTTAAATGATGAAATTACCAAAGATATTTATGAGGCACTCTCAAAGCAATTAGAATTAATTCCTGACGGAGAAGATGATTATTTTGCAGGTACTAAGACCCGCCGAATGAGTCGTTTATTTGCCCGTTTGCCGCAAATGCCGTTAGTTGCTATGAACCCAGTATTTTTAGACACTGCAAAAGCTATTCTTCAAACTCCTCTACACGCATGGAGTGGTGAAAATAAAATTGAATTGTGTCCAGACATCCAAGTGGGTGTGACACAAGCAATTCAAATTTGGCCCGGTCAAAAAGCTCAACCTTTACATCGTGACGATACTGTATGGATGTGGCGACATCCGGTTTATGGACGTGAAGCTAGAGTACAGATCATGTTTGCCGTGACTGATTTTACAGAAGAAAATGGTGCTACACGTGTTATCCCTGCAAGTCATTTATGGGATGATCAAAGAGTACCTAAAGAAGATGAAACGATAGCGGCCGAAATGAAGGCTGGAGATGCTTTAATATGGATTGGTTCCACCTACCACGGCGGTGGAGCAAATGTAAGTCAAGAACCGCGTATCGGTTTAACAATGTCTTATGATCTCGGTTTCCTTCGTCAAGAAGAAAACCATTATTTATCTCTATCATCTGAAACAGTTAAAAACTTTCCAGATGAGCTAAAAGGCTTGCTAGGCTGGAATATGAGCACGACATTTGTTGGATTTGTTGAACACGACGGTAAAATGATGAATCCAATAGATATGTTAAATGTTCAAAACTTTAAAACGTCTGGAATCATGTGATTCTTACCACGCTAAATATCAAAAAAGAGAAATCTGCATAAATTGAGATTTCTCTTTTTTATTAAATTTGATAAATATTTTAGATTAAGCATTTGTTTTTATTTGAATAATAAAAGCACTATTTGAACTGCGATTTTCATATCTAATTGTGCCCGAGTGAGCTAACACAATGGCTTGCACAACTGCCAGACCTAACCCCGTTCCACCTAAAGCTTTATTTCTAGACTGCTCCACTCTATAAAAAGGATTAAATAATTCTTTTTGATATTCAATGGGAATTCCCGGTCCTTCATCGACTATTTCTAAAATCCATTGTCCTTGTTCAACTGAAGACTTAATGTTTAAATTTCCAGGATTAGAGTATCTAATTGCATTATCAATCAACGCGATTAAGACTTGCTCCATACGTCTTGCATCGCAAGATACAAGATCATTAGAAATGTCGTAATTTATAGTGAAATTTGATTGTCTAAGTTTTTCATCAAACATCCGTATTACTTTTTCAACACATCTCAAAAAGTCAACTGACTCAATATTTAACTTAAGCTGTTTATTTTCAAATAAACTTAATGTCCTCAAGTCTTCTACTAGGTAGGACAGCCCCTCTACTTGATTCAACAAACTTCGAATTAGCTCGGGCTCAGCTTTAAAAACTCCATCTACGATGCCTTGTAATCTACCTTGTAAAATTGTGATGGGTGTTCTTAATTCATGAGCAATAGCAGCATTCCATACTTGTGCATTTTGTACAGAGCTTTCAAGCTTTTGAGCCATATCATTAAAATTTAAAATTAATGTATAAATCTCTGTGGAGTGAACTTTTTGATCATTTGCTCGAGCAGATAAATCACCCTCACTAATTTTATTCGCGGCATCTGCCAATGAATTAATGGGCACAATAAATCTTTTTGCTAACTGCATTCCAATGATTAAAGAAATAATTGAACCACATAAAATGACTATACCTAGCCAAATCCAGTCAACAAGATGAAAATCTGTAAAGTCTCCTTGCAGGGAATTTAATGAAATCCAGCCGTGATCAATTGCATACTTATAAACGACATACCCTACAAATACAGACAATAAAGTGATGCTTAAATTCACCATACTAAAAGCAATAAAAAATTGCTTATTAATCCCTAATTTATTTTTCATTGTCTTTTCTCAACTTGTAGCATGTTGGATTTCTTCTATCTAATCCTATTATTGTTGGGGATGATCTAATCTATATCCGACACCGCGGACATTAATAAGCATGTGTTCAAGCCCGTACTCTTCTAGTTTTTTTCTTAGTTTACTAACGTGACTATCTACCGTTCTTTCTAAAGCGTCACTATCAGGTAAGCACTGATTCATTAATTCACCACGTGTAAATACCCTATGTGGCTGATTAATCATGAGGAGTAATATTTTATATTCAGTTAACGTCAGGTTGAGTAAGGTTTTCTTGTCTACCTGATTGATATAGACACTATGAATCTCGGTATTAATTTCAATATTTTTATAAAAAAGATTTTTGACAGCAGCTTGTTGGTTTTGATGGGTTCTTCTTAAAACAGCCTGAACACGCGCAACCACTTCATTCGGGTTAAAAGGCTTGACTACAAAATCATCTGCACCGATTCTTAAGGCCATCACCTTATCAATATCTTGATCTAATGCAGTCAGCATAATGACAGGCGTTTGTGCTTTTTGACGAATTTTACTGAGTACTTCCCAACCATTGAGTTCAGGTAATTTGATATCAAGTAAAATCAAATCAATTGTTTGTGAAGCATGTATTTCGATTGCCTGCTTACCATTCATTGCCCGAATGACTCGCATACCTTCACGTTTTAAATAATGTTCAATAATATCTCCAATATCGTATTCATCTTCTACAACAAGAATCTGTTTATCGTGGCAATCAAAAGAAAATGAAGCTTCGAACATAGATAAATCATCGAAAAATTTCAGTCAAACTACATAATACGCTTATTTATGTGCTGATCTCCACACTTTTTCCACATTTCAATGACCTTGATTACACACTTACTCAAAATAATAACAACATCAAAAACTCCATAGGTTTGGACAGTATGCAAAAGCATCTTTTACTTCCATTATTTTTATCTATTGGGCTAATCATCCAAGGTTGTAGTTCCGAAGAGGCTAAACAACCAGAAGTCCCACCCGCAAAAGTCAGTGTATTAAGTCTCCAGCCACAATCCGTTAATTTTAGCGAGAACCTTCCAGCTCGCGTTCAAGCCTTCCGTACTGCTGAAATACGCCCTCAGGTAGGTGGCATTATCGAAAAGGTATTATTTACTCAAGGTAGTGAAGTTAAAGCTGGGCAAGCCTTATACAAAATTAACGCTGAAACTTTTCAGGCTGATGTAAATAGTAACAAGGCTTCTCTCAATAAAGCCGAAGCTGAAGTCGCACGTCTTAAAGTTCAATTAGAACGTTATGAACAACTTTTACCAAGTAATGCGATTAGTAAACAGGAAGTCAGCAATGCTCAGGCTGAATATCGCCAAGCTTTAGCTGATGTTGCACAAATGAAAGCTTTACTGGCACGACAAAACCTGAATCTGCAATACGCAACAGTACGCGCGCCAATCTCTGGTCGTATTGGGCAATCATTTGTGACCGAAGGTGCTTTAGTCAGCCAAGGTGATACCAATACTTTGGCAACCATACAACAGATTGACAAAGTGTATGTTGATGTAAAGCAATCTATTGGTGAATACGAGCGCTTACAAACGGCATTACAAAACGGCGAATTATCTGCTAATAGCGATAAAACCGTTCGTATTTCTAACAGCCATGGCCAGTTCTACAACGTCAGCGCAAAAATGCTGTTTGAAGATATTAATGTAGATCCGGAAACAGGTGATGTCACCATTCGTATCGTAGTGAACAACCCTGAACGTAAATTGCTTCCTGGAATGTATGTACGTGTCAATATTGACCGAGCATCCGTACCTCAAGCCCTCCTTGTACCTGCCCAAGCAATCCAGCGTAATAACAATGGTGACCCACAGGTTTATGTTATTAATGCTAAAGGTTTGGCAGAGGTTCGTCCGATCGAGCTTGGACAACAATATGAACAGTTCTACTTAGTGAATAAAGGACTCAAAGTAGGTGACAAAGTCATCGTTGAAGGAATTGATCGTATTCAACCGAATCAAAAGCTTGAAATAAGTAAGTGGAAAGCACCCATTACTCAAGGAGCTCAATGATGATGTCACAATTTTTCATTCGTCGCCCAGTATTTGCATGGGTGATTGCGATTTTCATTATTTTGTTTGGATTACTCAGTATTCCCAAACTTCCTATAGCACGCTTCCCTAGTGTTGCGCCTCCACAAGTCACCATTAGTGCTGTCTACCCAGGTGCAACCCCAAAAACGATCAACGATAGTGTCGTTACTCTGATTGAAAGAGAGCTATCCGGCGTTAAAAATTTACTTTATTACAGCGCAACGACAGACACCTCGGGTATGGCTCAAATATCGGCGACCTTTAAACCGGGTACAGATGTCGATATGGCTCAAGTTGATGTGCAAAATAAAATTAAAGCCGTTGAAGCCCGTCTTCCTCAAATTGTTCGTCAGCAAGGTTTACAAGTTGAGGCTTCGTCTTCAGGTTTCTTAATGTTGGTGGGTATTAATTCACCTAACAATCAATATTCTGAAGTTGACCTGAGCGATTATTTAGTCCGTAACGTCGTCGAAGAACTAAAACGTGTTGAAGGCGTAGGTAAAGTCCAATCATTTGGCGCCGAAAAGGCCATGCGTATTTGGGTAGATCCAAATAAGTTAGTTTCATATGGCCTTTCAATCAGTGACGTAAATGCGGCAATTCGTGAAAATAACGTTGAAATCGCTCCCGGCCGTTTAGGTGACTTACCTGCTGAGAAAGGACAGCTCATTACAGTTCCTTTGTCTGCGCAAGGACAATTAAATGACGTTGAACAATTCAGAAATATCAGCTTAAAAAGTAAGATCAACGGTAGTGTCATTAGACTTTCTGATGTAGCTAATGTTGAAATTGGTTCACAAGCATATAACTTCGCTATTTTAGAAAATGGTAAACCAGCAACGGCGGCAGCAATCCAGCTTAGCCCTGGCGCGAATGCTGTAAAAACAGCTGAAGGTGTTAGAGCCAAAATTGAAGAGTTAAAAGTCAATTTACCGGAAGGTATGCAATTTAGTATTCCTTACGATACTGCTCCATTTGTTAAAATTTCTATTGAAAAAGTAATTCACACGTTAATTGAAGCCATGGTTTTGGTTTTCATTGTGATGTATCTGTTTCTTCATAATGTCCGTTATACGCTCATTCCAGCAATCGTTGCCCCTATTGCATTGTTAGGAACATTCTCTGTGATGTTGCTTGCAGGGTTCTCAATTAACGTGCTCACCATGTTTGGTATGGTGCTCGCGATCGGTATTATCGTCGATGATGCGATTGTGGTCGTAGAGAATGTCGAACGGATTATGGCGACTGAAGGCTTACCACCTAAAGAAGCGACTTCTAAAGCAATGAAGGAAATCACCAGTCCAATTATTGGGATTACCTTGGTACTTGCAGCCGTATTTTTACCAATGGCTTTTGCCAGTGGCTCAGTCGGAATCATTTATAAGCAATTTACGCTCACCATGTCAGTGTCTATTCTGTTCTCGGCGCTGTTAGCATTAATTTTAACCCCTGCACTCTGCGCGACAATTCTTAAGCCAATTGATGAACACCATCAGAAAAAAGGGTTCTTTGCATGGTTTGACCGTACCTTTGATAACCTTACTAAAAAGTATGAAATCATTCTCTTTAAGGTCATCAAACATACCATTCCAATGATGGTGCTGTTTATCATTATTACAGTTGCGACTTTTGCCGGAATGAAATTTTGGCCAACCGCATTTATGCCCGAAGAAGATCAAGGTTGGTTTTTAACAACTTTCCAACTTCCATCTGATGCTTCTACTGAACGAACTAAAAGTGTTGTGAAAGAGTTTGAAGCAAGCATACAAGACAACCCATATGTTAAAAGCAATACGTCAATTTTAGGTTGGGGCTTTGGTGGTTCAGGTCAGAATGTTGCCGTTGCCTTTACAACACTCAAAGATTTCAAAGAAAGAAAATCGTCAGCATCTGAGATGACTAACTCAATTAATGAAACAATGGCAAATAGTAAAGAAGGTTCATCAATGGCCGTTCTACCTCCAGCCATTGATGAGTTAGGCACGTTCTCTGGCTTTAGTCTTCGATTACAAGATCGGGCGAACTTAGGTATGCCTGCATTACTTGCTGCCCAAGATCAATTAATGGCAATGGCAGCCAAAAACAAGAAGTTTTATATGGTTTGGAATGAGGGTTTACCTCAAGGAGACAATATTTCTTTAAAAATTGACCGAGATAAATTAAATGCACTCGGCGTTAAATTTGCCGACGTGTCAGACATCATCTCAACGTCAATGGGTTCAATGTATATCAATGACTTTCCAAACCAAGGTCGTATGCAGCAAGTGATTGTGCAAGTTGAAGCAAAATCACGTATGAAATTGCAAGATATTTTGAATCTTAAAGTGATGGGTGCAAGTGGTCAGTTAGTTTCTTTATCGGAAGTTGTGACACCTCAATGGAACAAAGCACCACAACAATACAACCGCTACAACGGACGTCCATCTTTGAGTATTGCGGGTATTCCTAACTTCGATACTTCATCTGGTGATGCAATGCGTGAAATGGAACAACTCATCGCAAAATTACCAAAAGGAATTGGCTATGAATGGACTGGTATTTCTCTTCAAGAGAAACAATCAGAATCACAAATGGCATTCTTGCTTGGTTTGTCGATGCTCGTTGTATTCCTCGTACTTGCAGCTCTTTATGAAAGCTGGTCAATTCCGCTATCGGTTATGCTGGTTGTGCCATTAGGTATTTTTGGAGCGATCATTGCCATTATGACCAAAGGGCTGATGAACGATGTATTTTTCAAAATTGGCCTGATTACGATTATCGGTCTTTCCGCCAAGAATGCAATTTTGATTGTTGAATTCGCCAAGATGCTCAAAGAAGAAGGAATGAGTTTAGTTGAAGCTACTGTTGCCGCAGCCAAACTCCGCTTACGCCCTATTCTGATGACTTCTCTTGCCTTTACTTGTGGCGTGGTGCCTTTAGTCATTGCATCAGGAGCTAGTTCTGAAACACAACATGCGCTCGGAACTGGTGTGTTTGGCGGCATGATTTCAGCAACCATCCTAGCAATTTTCTTTGTACCGGTATTCTTCATCTTTGTACTAGGTGCAGCCGAAAAACTGTTTTCTTCCAAACAGAAAGTTAAATCTTAAATGAAATAAAGCAAGGGAAATTAACCTATTTCCCTTGCTCCTCTTATACCTAAATTTATTTTATTATTTGGAGAAAAGCATGTCTAAGTCGGCTGTTTTATCTCGTGGATTTATGATTTCCACCCTCTCGATTACTTTAACTGCATGTATAAGCATGCAATCACCTCAACCCACTGTTAAGTCTAATATTCCACAAAATTTCACCGCAACTTATGCAGGTCCTTCAATTGCTGAACAAGGATATAAAGCCTTTTTTTCCGATCCTCGTTTATTAGAAGTCATTGAAATAAGCTTGAATAATAATCGCGACTTACGTACAGCAGCGTTAAATATTGAGCGTGCCCAGCAACAATACCAAATTACCAAATACGACCAACTTCCGACGATTGGTGCGACAGCAAATGCCATTAGGCAAGTTAACCCTTCGGTAAACCCTAACAACCCTTACTCTACGTTTCAGGTGGGTTTAGGTGTAACGGCGTATGAACTTGATTTTTGGGGACGCGTTCAAAGTCTCAAAGATGCAGCATTAAATAATTACTTAGCAACACAAAGTGCTAAAGACTCAACTCAAATTAGTTTGGTGAGCCAAGTTGCACAAGCGTGGTTAAATTATTCTTTTGCTACAGCAAACTTAAATCTTGCGCAGCAAACTTTAAAAGCTCAACTTGATTCGTACAATCTGAATCAAAAGCGTTTTAATGTCGGGATTGATAGCGAAATACCTTTACGCCAAGCCCAAATTTCGGTCGAAACAGCACGTAATGATGTCGCAAACTACAAAACTCAAGTTTCACAAGCACAGAACTTGTTAAATCTTTTGGCCGGACAAGCGATTCCGTCAAACCTGCTTCCAACTCAGTCGGTTAAAACGATTACTCAAGAAAAGAATTTCTCGACTGGTTTAAGTAGCGATTTACTACAAAACCGTCCTGACCTGAAAGTCGCTGAATATCAGCTTCGTGCTGCGGGTGCCAACATCGGTGCGGCAAAAGCTCGTATGTTTCCGACCATTACACTTACGGGTTCAGCTGGATATGCATCGACTGAACTCAAAGATTTATTTAAATCTGGCGGGTTTGCATGGTCAGTTGGCCCTAGCATAGACCTGCCTATTTTTGATTGGGGAACGCGTAAAGCCAATATTAAGGTTTCAGAGATCGACCAAAAAATTGCGCTTTCTGAATATGAAAAAGCGATTCAGGCTTCTTTCCGTGAAGTCAACGATGCCTTAGCAGCCCATGCTCATATTGAAGAACGTTTAAATGCCCAGCGCCGTTTAGTGTCTGCAACCGATACCAATTATAAACTCTCTACTGCCCGCTTTAGAGCCGGGATTGATAGTTATTTGACTGTTTTGGATGCTCAGCGTTCTGCATATTCGGCTCAACAAGGTTTACTGATTCTCGAACAAACCAAATTAAATAATCAAATTGAACTCTATAAAGCCTTGGGTGGAGGGTTAAATAAATAACCCATTTTTCATAAATCTTTTAAAGGCTAATTTGCACCCCTCATTAGCCTTTAAATTTCATGTTTTTTCTAAAAAAGGACGATTAGAAATTCGTTATTTCGCATCTTTAATTCAGTTGATTTGAATTTTGCGCTGCCTTGCTTAAGAGGTCTATTTATGAACATGCTAGTATTTCCACCACGCCAATCCCTGTGTATTCTCAGCCTATTTAGCATTTTAATTACAAGTGGCTGTCAGTTGGTGAGTTTGAAGAAACAAACACTTCACACCACTATTTCTAACGAACGTAATAGTATTCTTACCCAAAAAAAATTAAGTGAAGCCAGTCTAAATGTTTTATATATGTCTGGTATGGATGCAAAAATTTGCATGCAGACTCCAGAAACATGTATTGCTGATTTAGAGAAGATTCCACAGATACAGGGAGAGCAATTTTTATCTACCGCCAGTGAACTCTATCTCTCAAAAGCTTTGGCTCTTTCGGAGTCTTACGATTGCAAAACCAACAATAATGTAAATGCTAAAAATGAAGAAGCAAACAAGGGCGACTGTTTGGAACAAGAACTTCAAGCTTTAGATAAAAGTATTCGCTATAGCTATGCTTATTTATTTAAGTCGTCTCGCGAACCTCAAGATCGTATTTTTGATAACCGACAGGTACAAATTCGAGATTTTTATAATCAAGCCCTCAACCAATTAGTGAATGCCTATAGTGAAAAAAAAGCTTCTGCAACAATTCCCTCCGAGATAAAAATTGGTAAAAGTACATATAGGATTGATATTGAAGCCTATCAAAAATTACAAGACAAAAAACTTGAGAAATTCACCTCAAGTTACAACATGAACTTTTCCGGTTTAAGAAGTATTAATCGTCGTGATGGTTTTGGTTCAGATTTTGTTGCGGTTTTACACTCTAATGAAGACCCAAACCAAAAAGAAAATCCATATATTCTTGATCCTCTAGCTTACAATTATCCAAATGGCATCAATCCGAATATTCATAAAGCCCATTACCTTGCTTCTACACTGGTGGCCCAACCAAAAAATGAGGTTGCGTCCCAGAGCGACATATTAAATAGTCCAGATTTCAAAATAAAAATCTATGACCCTTACAATGTTGAAAAAATTAATGTTGCAGGTAAAGAATACTCACTGGCAGCAAATTTCTCTGCACCTTATGGTTTATGGCTAGCCGAAAATAATCTAGGTGCAGCCGCATATTTAACGCTGATTGACCGTAATCAACGTTTAAACATGCCGCATTTATATATGCTTGAACCCTATAATCCCAATAAAAAAGTAATTGTGTTAGTTCACGGACTTGCCAGTAGTCCTGAGGCATGGATTGCGGTAACCAATGAAATTATGGGAGATAAAACCTTACGTGAGCATTATCAAGTTTGGCAAATATTTTACTCAACCAATATGCCTATTTTAGAAAGTCGTTTTCAAATTTACGCATTACTCAAGCAAGCATTTGGATCTATTAATCCAGAAGACCCCGCTGCCACTAATGCCGTTTTAATTGGTCACAGTATGGGAGGAATTATTAGCCGACTATTAGTGAGTAATGCCGACATTTCAAAAGAAGCTTTGCCTATGATGAGTCAACATGCACAAGCACGTATGAGAAAACATCCAGTCATTGGTGAACGTTTAAGAATGCAGGCCATTTCAAACTTTGATCGCGTCATTTTCCTTGCTGCCCCTCATCGTGGAACAAGCTATGCCGATCGCTGGTTTACTGTAACAGCACGAAAAATTATCCGATTACCTTCTACTTTTTTAAAAACATTAACCGATACATTGACAAGTTATGATGACGACCTTAAAGACTTTGTAAGAACAATTAACAATCAACTCCAAAATGGACCGAGTGATCTGAGTAATAAATCTGAGTTTATGGAGCTCACCTCAGGCATAACGCCTAAACAAGGATTAGTTTTCCACTCTATTATGGGCAATATCACAAAAAGCGATGATCCAAACACCATTACAGATGGTATTGTTCCTTATAAAAGTGCTCATTTGGATGGTGCCATTTCAGAAAAAGTCATTAAAGGTGGACATTCAATTCAACTCAAGCCCGAATCAGTTTTAGAACTTCGTCGGATCTTAAGTCAACATTTAATCGATCATGGTTTATATAATTTAAAGAACTAAAAATAAGAAAGCTAAAGTGAAATCACTTTAGCTTTTTTCTCTATTGTTCATTTTCTTCTATGCGTTTACGAATTTCTTCTCGCCATTTTACGGCGTTTTCTTGTTGTTTATTCAGCAGAACACCGAGCATATAAGCGGTCACTGCCGCACCAATTAAAGCAATTCCACTTTCATAAATAATATCGATAACAAATTCCAAAACACCTTCTGATAAGAAATCTAAGCTCCCTGAAAATTTAAGGAATTTCGCAATTGCTACAATTACGATTCCTAGTAATGCTCCAGTCCATAAGAATATTTTATGGATATTAATAGGTGCTGTGACTTGGTCAATTTGGTCAGGATATTTTCGGTAGTACTCAACTTCATCCTCCGTCACTTTGGCAGATGACTTAAATAGTAATTTAATAAAAAGTGTATCTTGATCAAGTTTTGAATTTTTCTTCATAGATACCGTACTTTATAAAATTTCTATTCTTTCATCTTACCTATTGTTGTTCACTACGCAACCACTCCTTAGAAGATGTAGTCACTTCTAGAGAACTTTAACACCCCCTATATACACATTTTTATTAAGTATTAAATTATTTAAATTTAGCTTAGCCCATTTAAAATCATTAATACCGTTTGCTCCATTTGCTTTTGTCTCTGTTGATCAGTGACGCCTTGAATACTAAACGCCCAATAAGCTTCAAATAAACAAACAATGACATAGGTCGCTGAGCTAATCGCCTCTGGGGTCGCTTTTGGATATTCTTGTGCCAATTGATTTTCAAAATCCGGAAGCCAGTGTTTTGTCCAAAGTGTATGGAGCATTTGCTGGATAAATGGATTTCTCGCACTTTGAGCCACCAACTCGAACCAAACTATTAAATCATCTTGAGTCCGATACACTTCGGGCGTGAACATCATGATGATTCGCTCGCTCAATGGTTTTCCACTAAAACGATGAATAATCTCAGTGCCCATTTTTGAAATGTAATGTTCAATGAAAGCGTTCATTAAATCTGAACGTGACGAAAAATAATGATGTACGAGAGTACGTTGCATGCCTGAAGCTTCCGCTACTTTGGCAAAAGTAATTCCTTCTAACCCTTCTTTCGCCACAACTGAAACAGCAGCTTGAAGAATTTCATAAGACCTTTCTTGAGCTTTACTTGGGCGCCCTATTTTGTTTTCCATCATCGTCATAAATAAAAAATTGTTTACTAATTCATCATAGCATATTATTTTACTGACATGACAGTCAATTAATTACAAGGAAGTCATATTATGAAAATTCTTGGCCTTGATGCGGGTAGCCAAACGGAAGCTACTACCTCAAAAATCTTAACGAACAGTGAAATGACACATGCTGCCATTTTGGAAATTGTAAATATCTTTGGGTTGGTCGCTTGTATCGTTCTAGCGCTTTCCGGCTGGATCTACGGTGCAAAATTTCTTAAGAAAAAGAATTATCTACTTGGTTTAGAGTGGTGGATTGTTGCATTTTCGGCGACGAATTTTGTCTCTTACATGCTGACAGCTTCGAATGTTAATTTTTCAATTACCATGTTTCTCGATTCATTCTCGCGTAGTTTCGGCATGCCGGTTATTGCCGTAATTGGTTTAATGGCACTGACCCATAATTACAAACCGTCCGCTTTTAAGGAAGTCATGCTGTTCGTATTGGCATTCGCCGGCACTTTCGTGGTTTTTCTAGCAGATTTTTTTCAAGAAATACGTCCGTATTTTTACGTCATCACGTGGAGCATTCTTGTGATGTATCTGTTCTATTTCATTATTTGCTTGGTACGCGCTGGAGAGGCTTTTCATGCATTGGCCACCACAATAACCGCTGTAGTGAGTATGGCAGTAGCCATCGTATATGACTTTTTCCCGATCCCTGGCGACGATACTCATATGATTTTCATGACTTGGGCTTTCGTGACGTGGGGCTATGCCATCATTCAGTTGTATTACGCCTATGATGCCCTAGAACGCGCACAGAAAGTTTCTATTGGATCTTTTATTCCAGCCCGCCAGTAAAACGCACTAAGGGTATTGTTTTTAAAAAGATTAAAGACAGTGCTCTAGCACTGTAAAATGATATAGAAGGATAGCGAATGAATTATTCAAATGAACAAGTGATGAGTGGTAACCCTGAATCTATGCCATTTCGTCTTTTAGGTGGCTGGATAGAACAGCCTAGCGACCTTCAACCTGAGTTGGTGGGTTCGGTCAGCGCAGATGTCATTGTGGTTGGTGCTGGTTTTGCCGGGTTGTCTACAGCTCTTGAACTCACTGCACGTGGTGCAAAGGTCATCGTACTTGAGCAAGAGTTCGGCGGTTTTGGTGCCAGCGGCCGTAATGCAGGCTATCTGCTTGGTAGTATGGGAATTGAATTCGAAGTGTTCGCCAAACGCCTCGGCGTTGAGCGTGCAAGGCAGTTTGTCAATTTCTACGACGAGGGCGTGACCTATGTTGAAAAACGTCTGGTCGAGTTAGGCATCGATTGTGATTACAATCCTTCTGGCATTATACGCGCTGTCATAGATCCTTCGCAGGAAAAATGGCTACGCCGCAGTATGAGAGTTGGTGAAGAGCTAGGGTCTCGTACTCGCTTTGTAGATCAAGCTGAAATGCGTGCTCGCGGGATTCCACCAGCCTTTCTGTTTGGTAGCGAACAGCGCGGCGGCACGCTAAACCCCGGTAAATACGTGAGTGGTTTACGCCGTGCAGCTATTCAGGCAGGAGTTAAAATTTATGAAAAAACACCATTACTCTCTTATAGCGAAGGACCAATCATTACCTGCAAAACCGCTCGCGGTAGTGCCAGCGCACCCATCATGGTGTTAACCACAAATGCTTTCACACCTCAGTTGGGACTGCTACGTGATAAGGTTGCTCCGATACGGGTGTCGGCAATTGAAACTCAACAATTAACTCCGAAACAATTGGAATCACTCGGCTGGCCTGGCCGAGAAGGTATTATTACACCGCATCTCATGATGGAAAGCCATCGACTGACTGCACACAACACAATGGTGTTGACAGTTAAGAAGTTGAATTATGTTTACGGTTCAAAAACTCCGAACGTACCAGATCACGACGCTTATACGGCACTCGCACAGACCTTACGTGAGCGTCACCCAACCTTGAAAGGTCTTGGTATTAAGCACTGTTGGAGTGGATATGTTAGCGTGGCTTATGACTTTTTGCCTGTAGTTGGATCAACTGGACCACATCAAAATATTATCTATGCAGCTGGCTGTACGGGACATGGGCTTGCGACTCAGTCGCTCATGGGGCAGCTTCTTGCCGAGAAAATTAAAGGAGTAGAAAACCCTATTCTGAAAAACTTATACCACAAGACCCCTTCTACGCTACCTGAACCACTCCAGTGGTGCGTATTTAAAACAGGGTTCAAGGCAGCGGCATTCTATGATCGTCTAACTGACCGCAAAGCGCTTGCAGCTAAAAAGGATTCATAGAGCCAAGCATGTTTTAGTGCAGTAAATAATCAATGGACTACATGTTTGTAGTCCATTTTAAACTCGAAACATTTCTATATCTCTTTACTGCATTACCCCATAGGGCACATACCGTCATGTCACCACCAGAGATTTATGCTAGGCAAAGAAAAGACATATAAGTTTAATATTTAAACTATTTACTTAATAAACATATACATCCTTTTCACAAATTTTGTTTTACCTTTAGCCTAAATCTTTAACTTCAAGTGATTACACATGACTAAAAGAACAATAAATATTTATGGAGCAAGACAAAATAATCTTAAAAATATTTCATTAAAAATTCCTAAACACCAAATTGTCGCCTTTACCGGAGTTTCAGGTTCAGGGAAGTCTTCTTTAGTTTTTGAAACCATTGGCGCGGAGGCACAAAGACAAATCAACGAAACTCAAGACAGTTTTGTGCGTAATCGTTTACAGCATTTTGGGGTCGCTGATGTCGATAAAATTGAGAATTTAAATGTACCTGTCATTATTAATCAAAAGCCTTTAACGGGTAACATCCGCTCAACAGTGGCAACAATTACAGATATTTATGCCAATCTTCGCTTATTATTTTCACGTATGGGTGAACCTTTTGTTGGATATTCAAACGTTTTTTCTTTTAATCACCCCAATGGCATGTGCCCGCAATGCGAAGGTATTGGCCTAGAGCAAACAATTGATATCTATAAAATATTGGATTTAGATAAATCCTTAAATGAAGAAGGTGCTATAGATTTTCCTACTTATCAACCCACAGCATGGCGTTGGACACGATATGCAGATTCAGGTTATTTCGATTTAGATAAAAAATTAAAAGATTATAGTGAAAAAGAATGGGAATTATTTTTATATGCTCCTCAGCACAAGCCTTTAAACCCAACAAGTAAATGGAGAAAAACGGCACTATATGAAGGATTAGTGACCCGCTTTGAACGTAACTTTTTAAAAGGCGAAGCACAGGAAAGAAATCGCTATCGAAATAAACTTGAGCAAATTATTACCACCAAAGAATGCTCCCTATGTAAGGGACAACGACTTAATCAAAAATCTTTATCCTGTAAGATTAACGGTAAAAATATTGCCGAATGTACCGCTCTATCTGTTTCAATGCTTTTAGAGTTTATCGAATCGATAAAAAGTGAGAAATTTGAAACCGTTTTGCATGAAATCATCAATAAACTGACTAATTTAAATCTCGTTGGACTTAGCTATTTAAACCTTAACCGTGTGAGCAATACGTTGTCGGGAGGTGAATCACAACGAATCAAAATGGTTAAACATTTGGGCAATAGTCTGGTTGACTTACTCTATATTTTTGATGAACCAAGCATTGGCCTTCACCCAAAAGATTTAGATAATATTATTAAAATTATTCAAAAAATTAGAGATAAAGGAAATAGCGTTTTACTGGTTGAACATGACCCTGATCTGATTAGAACAGCGGATCATGTCATTGATATGGGGCCTCTTTCTGGCACCAACGGCGGTGAAATTATTTACCAAGGCACTTTCGAAGAATTAAAAAATTCATCAGGTTTAACAGGTGAGTTTTTTAGACGACCAAATACCTATAAGAAAACACCACGTATAGGCAAAGAATGGATTTCAATTAAAAATGCTCATTTATTTAATTTAAAAAATATTGATGTCGATATTCCTAAGAACTGTTTAACCGTGATTACAGGAGTGGCTGGTTCAGGAAAAAGTACATTAATTAGTAAAGTATTACCCCAACAATATCCTGAAACAAAAGTCATTAATCAATCTGCAATTACTGCCAGCATTCGGTCCAATTTGCTGACCTATCTCGACCTTCTTGATCCGATTCGTCAGCTATTTGCAAAAGCCAATAAAGTAAGTACCAAGCTGTTTAGTTTTAATAGCGAAGGTGCGTGCCCTCAATGTAAAGGTTCAGGTATCGAAAGGATTGAACTGGCATTTTTAGATGATGTTGAAATGACATGTGATGTTTGTCATGGCTCAGGATATGCGCCTGAGGTATTAAAGTATCTTTATAAAGGTAAAAATATTGCTGAAATTTTAAAAATGACGGTTGCAGAAGCAAGTCAATTTTTTGAAGATCAAACTTTACAGCAACAATTTAACGCTCTGGTCAGCTTGGGGCTAGACTATATTGCAATCGGTCAACGCTTAAATACATTTTCGGGTGGTGAGCGTCAAAGGTTAAAACTCACAAAACAAATCAATGAAACAGATAATATTTTTGTATTAGATGAGCCGAGTACGGGCCTACATCCTTCTGATACTGAAAAATTGATTAGTTTATTAAATAACTTAGTTGATAAAGGCAACACTGTTATTGTGATTGAACATAACTTAGACATCATGAGTCAAGCAGACTGGATTATTGATATTGGTCCATTGGCGGGTGATAAAGGTGGTGAACTAATGTTCTCAGGAACTGTTAAGGGTTTACTTACAGCAGAAAAATCTTTAACTGGCCACTATTTGAAAAAGTATTTAGAGCTGTAGTAATTTGATTGACCAGCTTGGCACAATCAAGTTTTAAATATGAGAGTCTTTTAGACTCTCATACCCTTAATTATAGTAAAAAATAATTAACCAACTATTCACGCTCATTCACTTTTAGGTAGCATTATGTTCGATACTTGGCCTGAATCATCAGCATGATAATAACGAACAACGAAGGTATTGCAGCAATCACAAATAAATGGGTAATGACCAGAAATTGAGAGAGATAACCGCCAAACAACGGACCGATGACCGAACCCAAACGGGCAATCCCAATACTCCAGCCCACCCCAGTGGTACGAAGTGAAACTGGATAATAACTGGCAGACAGCGCATTAATGGCAGGTTGCCCGCCAACAATTGCAAAGCCAGCAATGAAAATAATGATAAATAATAAAACAATATGGCTAACAGCATAGCCAATTAAAGCAACACTCATCACTGCAACTAAAAAAACAGGAATTAATACTTTATAAAACCCAGTCTTATCGATTTTAAGACCCATTACAACACTACCAATCGTACCGCCTAATTGTAGAGTTGAGCCGATCATCAATGCCTGATTTAATGAGAGTCCAGACTCTTTGGCCAAAGTCGGTAGCCAGTTCGCCAGAAAATAGAGACTGATCATATTTAAAATACTGATGATCCAAATGGAATAGGTAAAAAACGCGCGCTTATTTTTAAATAACTCAAGCGGTGACTTTTTAACCTGAACTTCAGTCGTATTAATGATTTTCATCTCTGAATTGAACGTTAACGCAGGATAAAATTTCTTTAGCCAGAACAAAATTTTGGGAGTATTTTTGCTATTTTCACTTAAAAAATATAAAGACTCTGGCAACTTAAAGAACGTGATAAAGAAAATAATTAAAGGAACAATACCGCCAAAATAGAAAATCGCCTGCCATCCTCCCCAAGGAACTAGTAAGGCTGATATGCCTCCTCCCAACATTGCCCCTACCGTATAGCCACAAGAAATGACCATCATGGTGAAAATACGAGATTTATATGGAACAATTTCGGAGCTATAAGCCATGATATTTGGCATGATACCTCCTAAAAAAATTCCTGTAACAAAGCGGATTGCAGTCAATTGCTCAATACTGCCGACATGTGGTGTTACCAGCATCAATATGGAGAATATAAAGGTTGAGATCAGTAGTATTGGACGGCGGCCAAAACGGTCAGAAAGTGAACTTAATAAAAATGATCCAACAAACAAACCAAATAAGCTGGCGCTAAACACAACGCCTAACATGGTTTTATGTACGCCCCATTCTTCTATAATCATTGGGGCTGCGTAAGCCATGGACTGGATGTCATACCCATCCATAATCATCAGTAGTAAACAGGTGAACAAAATAAATTTCTGATAACGTCCGACTTTCTGCTGATTGATTAAATCACTTAATGCAACTTCTCTCATGGTCATCCTTTCTCCATGTTGCGCTTTCAATTATTTTCATTCTAATTACGTTATTCATAATCAATTTATGAATAACGTAAAACAAAATAACAATATTCTCCCCTAAAAGTCAAAACATTAACTTTTTCGGTTGATCACACAGCGCTTATGGTCTACTTATCACACCATATTTTTAAATTATTATTTTAATTCAGCCACTTGGTTTAAAAAACTGCTCTAGCATGACATCCCTTTCTTTCGAGTTATTGGAACTTAGAAATTGCATCTCTCAAATCCTGACTTAGAAATATCAATATCAGAATTATTATTCTTAACAGTATCTTTACTTAGAATTATCTCTTATTAAAATTTTCCTTTAACGCATTGATTAAGATATTTAATAACGGCGCTTGCTCACGTCTATGAGGATAATATAAGTGATAAGGTTCATAGCAATGTCGCCAGTCCTTAAGTGTTTCTTCTAATTCACCACTTTCAATATAAGGCTGAACCATATCAATAGGTAGATAAGCGATTCCTACACCACTTCTTGCTGCTTGAAGCACTGGAGATAGAGTTGTAAAAATAACTTTAGCGTTAACGGTAACTGTCTGAGTTTTACCTTGTTTGGTAAATTGCCAACGATAGAGTTCACCATGCGTGGGTAATCTTAAATTAATACACTGATGTTCAACTAAATCTTTTGGTTGCTTAGGGTGACCATAACGATCCAAATATTCTTTGGTGGCAACCGTTAGCATTTGTATTGGCTCACTCACTTGTAAAGCGATCATATCTTTAGAAACCAAACCGCCTCTTCGAAGTCCTGCATCAAAACGCCCTTCTACAATATCGACAAGACCATAGTCAGAGATGATTTCTACTAAAACTTTAGGAAATTGTTGGATGACTTTTTCAACTGCTGGCCATATAACACTTTGGATTCCATATTCATCTGCACTGATACGCAATGTTCCCGCTGGATCATTTTTTAAAGCACTAATTTGATTTATGCCATGTTCTATTTCTTGTATTGCAGGTTGAAGCAAATTGAGTAGATATTCCCCCGCTTCTGTAGGCGCTACGCTTCTTGTGGTTCGTGATAAGAGTTTTATACCAATTCGGTCTTCTAAATTGCGGAGGGTTTGGCTAATGGCTGACTGTGACGTTCTGAGTTTTGCGGCTGCACGGGTAAAGCTCCGTTCTTGAGCAACGACCATAAAAGTGTGCAAATCGTTTAAATTTTCTTTCATTATTTATAAGTATTCAATATAAGTGCTATCTAATTATAGTGGATTATCATAATAAATCACTACGGGTATATTGATTTCATCGACCTAGTTTCTCTTTCGGAGATAAGATGATGAAAACTGTAACCTTCAAAAATAAAAACATCGATGTTTCTGCAACTATTCGTTTTCCAAAAGATTTTGATGAAAACAAAAAATATGCAGCGATTGTTTGTGCTCACCCCATTAGTAGCTGTAAGGAACAAACTGCTGGCAGCATCTATGGTGAAAAACTGACTGAAGCTGGTTTTATAACTTTAGCGTTTGATGCATCGTATCAAGGTGCTAGCGGTGGTGAACCGCGCTTTCTTGAAGACCCTTCAACACGTGTTGAAGATTTCCGCTGTGCAGCCGACTATTTAACAACGCTTACTTATATTGATGAAAACCGCATTGGTGTATTAGGTGTATGTGGTGGCGGTGGTTATGCGGTTAATGCGGCTATGACTGAACGCCGTTTTAAAGCGGTGGCGACTGTTGTAGGCGCAAATTATGGTCGTCTCATGCGTGAAGGCGATCAAACACCTGATGCAGCCATTAAAACTTTAGAAGCCATTGCTGCACAGCGAACTGCCGAAGCGCGTGGTGCTGAACCCTTTATTACCCAGTACATTCCAAACTCACAACAAGAGCGTGAACAAGCTGGAATCAATGATATTGATATTAAAGAAGCGATTGATTACTACAAAACCCCGCGTGGTCAGGCAGAAGGTTCACCAAATAAACTTCGCTTTTCAAGTTTAGCGGCTGCTGTTGGGTTCGATGCATTTCATTTGGCAGAGCACCTACTCACCCAACCATTACAAATTGTGATTGGTGAAATTCCGGGCGGGTTCGGTTCTTATCGTGATGGTTATGAGCTATTTAGCAAAGCCGCATCTAAAGATAAAAACCTTTTTGTGGTTAAAGATGCAAGCCATTATGACTTATATGATCAACCTGAGCCTGTTGCTCAAGCTTTAGAAAAAATTATTCCGTTCTTTCAAAAACACCTTTAAACCAAATATTGGAAAGTTTCTCAATCGGGGAACTTTCCAAATAGATAAGCTTAAATATGCATTTCTTAAGCAATTTTAAATTTATTTTTAGTAAAACGTCCTTAAAAATTTAAAACAATGCGACAATTAAAAAACCAAATTCCGTCAAAATAAAAAGAAGAAGAAGAGTCAACCTTGCGTATATAACAAGGTCGTCACTATCTTCTTCAACTTCAGGAATAAGTGGAAATCTATAATTCTTTAATAAAAGAAAAATATTTAAATAGCCGCAAATAACCCCAATCGCAAAATCAATTTCAAGTATCCCTTTAAAAAAGATAGCTATCATCAAGGCAATAACAATTAATCCTACAGTTAATAAAATATATCTTTTTATTAAAGAGTCATATATAAGGAATGACTTCATTTTTACTGACCATCCTCATAAAGTTACTCGAATAAATATTCAATCTCCAAGGATAGTGACATAAAAATTTCTTTAAAAGAACCTTCATACTTAGCTTTTTAAATCATATTATTATTGATCTTATGGACTGTACGACCTGATAAATAAAAATATACAGCACTGTCTACCCCTCTTTGCTATCATTCTGGCACTTCAAGAAAATAAGAAGGAATAGTTTTGGCAACACCATATATAACTATAGGCTGCCCAACCTCTGGTGGAGGCCAAGTAATTTCTGGGAATAGTATGTTCCTAATTAACGGTATTCCCGTTGCCTGTGTCGGTGATAAAGCGACCTGCCCAACTCATAAAGTCGTTGCAACAATTGTCTCAGGCGATCCATACATGCAAATTTTTGGTAAATCAGCTGCGCGTGTGAATGATTCGCTTTCATGCGGTTGCAAATTATTGCCTCAACAAAATTTAGTTGTGCAGGATAATGGCGGTGGTTCGTCTCAAAGTGCCGCTACTACTAATACAGCTGCTCAAGATAGCTTTGTAGAAGATAAACCAAAAGAATATGGAATTCAGTTCCAGTTAAAGGATGAGAAGACACAAAAGATCTTTAGTGAAATTCCTTATTCAATTATTTATAAGAAGGATGGAAAGGTGGAAACCGGTTGGACCGATAAAGAAGGTAAAACACATGTTATCAATGCTGCGACACCTGATGAGGTGGAGTTTCAGACGATTGATGCTTCTAAACCACTACCACCGCTTTAAGGATTGAAAATGGCACAAGATAAAGTATTTTCGCCGACATTAATTCCATCATTGGATAACGAGGTTAAGGTTTGCCATGCGGATGAATTACTGGACCCTCTCTTATGTAATAGCATTGTTAAGATTCTAAACTACCATACAACAGTGCCTTATACTTTTATGATGAACCAAGCACAATGGGACTGGATAAAACAGCATTATCCTTTTGAGCATGATCTAGCAATCCGTTTTGGTCTTGAATTTGATTTACGCCAATTTTCAGATGAAGTGTTAGAACGCTATTCATTCCATACGATGATGTATTTGAAGTTCACCCTATATGCTCAGAAGCACTCTAGAAATAAAGGCGCTGAGATGATTACAGAACTTGCAAAAGCTACTTTTAAAGCTCGTATGGCAATTGCAAAACAAAACTTTGGTGAAATAATAGATTTAGCATTATCTAATGCGAGTAAGCCTATTCTTGCCGCTAATGCTTTAGCAACCTTTACCAACAATGGACCCTATGGCATTAACGAATATATGTACAAAAATGTATTTGGTCGTCCTTACGATCAAGCTACTGTTTCTCTATATATTCAGAAATATCACTACTCACCACCTATTAATCGCTTCTCAATATGAAAATTAAATTAATTCCAATATTGCTACTTTCTTGCTTATTCCTGACTTCTTGTAAGGCTTCTACAGATAAAGAAGACATAGATAACTATGTGAAAGTAGATCTGAAAAACTATGCTACTGACAATTATAGATTGATCATTGAAGCAAATAAGAATGTAAACAATGAGCCTGCTTTGAAAAACTCTTTGTTTAATAATTCCTATGTTAAGTTAGAAACAGCACGGAGTCTTTTAAATGAAGAATACCCAGACTGGGTTCAAGGCTTAGATAAGAATGGTTATGACTATGGTGACCTCAACACAATATGTTGGATGACAGTCTTCATGGAAAACTATGTAAACAAGGTTGAAGGCCCATACAAAAGCCAACTTAAGGATGAAACATTAAATGATGTTCACAACCTTTATGGTGAGCGCAAAAAAATAATTAAGTTGCGCGACAGCAAAGATAAAACTGCTCGAAACTTTGTAGAAGTATGTGAATAGATCACTACTATAAAAGCCCTGAATGTTCAGGGCTTTTTAAATTGCTTTAACTTAAAATAGGAGCATCTGACTTAAGCACTCTAAGCTGGCTATATATTTCGTTAGTAAACCATGACCTTCAACAACATCACTGGCATCGTAGACTTGATTTTTCCCAATCCCTTGTACCATACTGTTCACTGTTAGTACTCCTTGTGTTAGCAATCCAAAGCCCTTTGATTCCGCTAAGAACTGAGAGGGCTTTTTTATTGCCTGAATTATGCATTATTGTTTCCTAGAAGCTTTGAAAGCTTGGTTAATCCCTTTGGTGTTACTCTCACCTGCTCCGTGATTTTGATCGTTCCATCAGGCAGTGGGATATCCTTTAGTTTATGTTCTAAATATCCCCCTTTAATTTTCTCTTGATAAGCAACCCAATGTTTGCTGCCATTACGTTTGTAAATCCAGTTATTCATGTGAAGCCACTTATTAAATTTATGTGGTTCTTGTTGTAGAGCTTTAGCAACATCAGTTAGGCACATACTTGCCTCTGCTGTAACAATACGATCAAACGCTTCCACTGTAGGTTGCATAACTTCAATTTTGTGCTCCAGTTCAATCACTTTTTCTGAATAGGTCAGTAAAGCATTACGTAAAATATTTGGATCAGACAATAGCTGTATTGGGTCTAATAGATAATTCATTGACCACTCCTCAAGCTGTGCTTTTACTTTCAGGTTTTTATGCAATTCATCATTTAAATGCATTTTTACATATACAAATTCTTTATGTTTCATTTTCTGATTACCTTAATAAAAAAAATAAGTAGATATTTCTACAGATATCGAACTCTTTAAAAAGCTTAAAATAAATAATTGAGATTCATAAAAAAGCCTCATTGCAGGGATGAGGCTATTAAAACAGAAGATATGAGGTGTCATACAAGTGTCACCTCATAAAAAAATAGTGACACCTCAAGGTGTCACCTTACTTAAGATTTTGATTTATTAATATTTTTAGGATTAGTGATTGCTGCAATTCTGTCTTGTAATCTTTTAACCGTATAACCAGATTTAGATAAAAAAGCTTTTATCGCTGGGCTATGTTCTTGATGAAGATATTGCTTGTGAATATATTTTGACTCCCATGCATGTATAGCCAGAAGTAACTCTGGAGCATGATGCTTATTTTTCGGATCTAAAGCTGGATGCATGTCTGTTCTACTTTCTAATTCTTTTATCCTTATTTCAAGATCGGACTTTTCGTCCTCAAGCCACATCATTCTATTGCTTAATCCATAATTTATATATTCCAGCCCTGAACTTTTTTCATGGATTTCATCTGTTAGCTGGTTAAACTCTTCTAGCTTATTCTTTAATTCTTCAATAAATAGAACTTGATCACGAACAAGATTTTCTAGATCACAAATTTTCTTTAATAATGGTTTAATGTCGTCTATAGAATTAAAATCATCCTCTTTAACCAAATCATTATAATTTAAATTTTCCAAATCACATGATCTCAAAAAAACCTCAAATTCATAATAAAAATCTGACTTTTGAAGAGCATAATTATTAAAAATATTACTATCATCTAAATATAAATCCCCTCTCGCGATTTCTAATAATGTATAGTCGAAATCATTATTTCTATCACTAGGATTTTTCTCAAACAATCGCATAGGCTTACCATTATCTAATTGATATTGGTTGTAAGCATGACATTTTTTAGCTATTGGTATTAATAACTCAGCTATCTCGAAATCCTTTTCGAGATCTGTCTTTTCCCTTATTTCTTCAAATATTCTCCGCATTGAAATAAATTCACTATTTTCATTTATTTTATCTTTTAATTTAATAGAAACCATAATATCACTTGCAATCAAAGAAGCTACTATCTAAAAGGTGAACTATACCCCAACTTGGGGCATTGATGGGTAGAAATTACAAGTAAGATTCTGTATTATTTAAAAAAACCATGACTTACCTACACACTATATATTTAAGTTATCTTTGAAAGAAAAATAATATGAAAACAAAAGTGAATCTAATATGTGAAATGATAGTTCTTTATGGAATTATTCTTTTTGTATGTATATTTATATATTTGATATTTCAATCATTAGTTAGTTTAAAATTATTTGATAAACCTTCTGATTGGTCATCAATTTTAACAGGATTACTCTCATGGTCAGCAACCATCTATACCCCCATTGTAGCTTATTTGTTGTTTACTGACTGGCGTGAACAAGAACATAAAAAGTTAATACGCGATCAAGCAATAGAATCAATTAGATCATTACAAAGATATATAACAATTAACCTTCATCTATCTCATAAAGAAGAAATAACAGTCAATGAATTTGAAGAATTACAATCAATATATTATGCAACTTACCTCTCAGTGAACATGCTTCATAAGCTTACAAAAAGTGAGGATTTTCTATTATACCAAGAAGAAATACAGCAGTCTTTTAAGACAGTCTTGAATTATAGAGAGTTGATTATGAGTGGAGAAGTTGATTTCCCCGTCGGAAAAGAAATTATTAGAGCAGCTGTAAATTCCACTTCAACTATATACAATAAAATAAGTGATTACATGGATATAAATAAAATCTAATTTTTTCCAACTACTTTGACAGTTTTTCAACCAAATTTTTCTTACTATGATATGAGCTGAAATGGTATGTTCTTTTGGAATTCACCCTTGGTTGATGAGTAGAGATAAATTGAGTAGAAATCTTTTTAGGTGGGATGAGCTACTTCATATAAAGTGCTGACTTTATTGAATAACCATTAATAAAACTGTATTTTAAGTTGGCTATTTTTATAAAGATTGAAGGCTTAAGAATGAGAGTATTATTGCTAATCATAACTTTTACATGGTTCTGCTGTGGTATTGGGTTTTCAGTATATGAGTTTAAAATATCTACACTTGCAATTGCAGTAACAGGTTTTATTGCATTTTTGACTGCTTTAATAAATTATCGACAAAATACAAAAAATGCAAAACCAAACCAATCGCAAAAAGTTTCGAAACAAAGTTTCGGTATGCAAGCGGGTGGTGACGTAAATTTTAATTTTAATAAGGGAAATAAAGATGAGTAAATTGTTGGGTGATACACAGTCTCAAGATGTGTCAGAAAACTCAATTGCACTACAAGCTGGAGGTGATTTACATTTTTCTCAATCTGGCCTTTCCTATAGAGATGTTAAAGATATTTGTACAGATCTGATAGAGGCTAATTACCCAATATTAAGGGAGGAAGCTAGACAAATTTCAATGCAATATGTAAAAGAGTTTGGAGGGAAATTCTTCGAAAGATTACAAAAAGAAGATGCAGGAAATACACACGTAAAATTAAAGGATCCTGATGTACAAGCAGCTATTACAACTTCCTTAATACATGTAGCAAGGATGACAGAAAAATCGCATCAAGAAATATTATGCGAATTGTTAGCTGAAAAAATTAAAAATAATGAAGACGAAAAGAATTTACTTTTAAACGATGCAATTGAGGTCATGACGAAGATTACAAAAAATCAGTTATTATTTTTAGTACTAGTTCATTGTTTAAGAAATACATATAGAATTATTACTGAAAATGGAGTTACTAAATTACATCCTGAAAAATCTGCACATTTCAATTATTATGAAAATAAAATTTATGAAATAATTGGAGGTGAAATTTATAAAATTGATGAATTCCAATTGGGATACAAAGGACTAGCTTTAACTAATGGTTTGAAAACATATGCACTTTCATTAAATAAATTTTTAGGTGAGCGCACAGGAACCCCTATATCTGATTACAATGGTGAAGCGGAGATGCAAGATAATGATATATTTTGCTCCACATTTCCAAAACTTTCCAAAATAATTAGAAAGTTTGGTTTTAATAAAATCAAAGAATTCGATAGCATACCAATTACATCTCTCTCAGAAGTAATTGCAAGTGCTTACTTAAAACAAATTAATGTAATTACATAGCTTAAAATATCTCCATCAAATTAAGAAGTTCACCTTCGTTTTTTATATAAATGAAAGGGTATTCTGTTTTTAGAATACACTCTAAAACTAAAGCCTCACTTTGCAACTTGGTTAGCGATCCAACTGGTTGAAAGCTATTGTTAATGCTCAAACCACTGAAGATAAGAAATATACTTTCAACACTATATATGAAAACTTAGTGGACCCAGCTGTTATTAAAGAAATTCTTGAATCTATGCCATATAAGAAACAACCTGATTGAAGATCATTCCTTATATGGATATGTATTGAATAGCCCTAATTATTTAGTTTTTTTATAGTGCTTTAACTAAATAGAAGCATCTGACTTAACCACTATAAGCTGGTTATATATTTCGTTAGTAGGCTATATTCTATATCTCACAGAGGTTGTATAAGCTTTTGGAAGTTATTTCTAGTTTCAATCAAGCCTTTTATAATAAATAGCTGTGCCGTCGTAGTTCCCATTTGAATTTAATGCGAATTCTGGAATTACTCCCACACGGACAAAACCAATTTTGCTATACAAAAGTTCGGAAACATCGCCTTCACGCGTATCTAAAACAAGTAAGCGCAGACCTTTTTCTCTTGAAAACTTTTCTAATTCATCCATTAGTAATGTTGCTATTCCTTGTTTTCGTGCTGTTGTCAGAACCATGAGTTTTTCAACTTCTGCCCTATGAATTCCGTTCTTTTTACTCACCAAAGACAATTGAACACTACCTACAATCTTTCTTTGTTGAATAGCAATCCATAGGCGGCTATTACCCTGTACTATTTTATGGTTGACCTTACGCCAATAACTTAAAACCTCGTTCTTTTCTATGGGAGCTAAGAAACCTATTGAAGCTCCGCTATTGATAGAGTCTTCTAACAATAGTGATAGGCCTTCTTCATAATCGTCAATTTCATTGATCTCTAAAATTTCAATATTTTTCATATTTTTTCTCAAAGTTATTTGAATAACATTTAATAAAGCTAGTACGAGTCCTGAAGTTGAATCATTGCCTCATTTTTTATAGTTTTTCTTAGGGATAAGTGAAAAATTAATTTACAAGATTACCGATATTCTATTATGACTACGATATTATCTTAAAAATTTTAGCTAGGGGAATAAATATTTATCCCCCTATGCAGGAAAAATTTATTTATAAAGAAGTCAAATATAAGGAAAATCTGACCACTTATTAGTTACTTTAAACTGTGTTCTTTTAAATAAATACTGAAAAGAATACAATAAAAAATGGCGCTAGTACTGTTAAGATAAAACCACTAAAAATAGCAATTTGAACATCTAATTGTGAGCAATTATTTTTTACAAATGGAAGTGTTGAGTCCATAGCTGTAGCACCACAAACTCCAATCACAGGATTCGGATAATTTCTTCCAAGAAGATATAATAGCCCTATGGCATAAAACTCTCTGATTAAATCAGTAAGTAGAGCAAATGTGCCCTGCTCTGGTCCTAATAGCTTTCCTATTAATGGTCCCGATAGAGAGAACCATCCAAAGCCGCTTCCTAAAACTACCAGTTCAAAAAAAGATTTACCTAAAATAAATTTTGCTACATAAGCCGCAACAAATAATGAAAGGATTGTAACTAACGGTACCTTAAAGTGATTGATAGTTAGAGATTGAATTCTAATCGTTGATAAATCAATTCCCACTAAAAAAATTAAAATATAAAGTAAAATACTACTTATAACCTCACTACTCCAACCGCTAGGCAGTAAAAGATATAAGATCATACCAATAATAACCATAGAAATGGCAATTAAGCATTCTTTGATAGGTTTAAAAATCTCAGATAAAGATTTTTTATGTTCATTTACATTTTTAACCCTTTTA
>Ga0268257_1000515_pt1 | contig 45896 bp, 40 predicted proteins | sample AgamicAtPrz_FD_200249 | JGI IMG/M metagenome (GOLD analysis project Ga0268257, IMG submission 200249) | Agave microbial communities from Guanajuato, Mexico - At.P.rz (v2) (version 3) | ecosystem: Host-associated > Plants > Phyllosphere > Phylloplane/Leaf | place: Guanajuato, Mexico | collected... | reverse complement strand
GGACAGCGTGCGGTCGCTGCTCGACGAGTTGCTGCGCGAGTGGGAAGGGCGGGGCGTCGAGCTGGTCGCGCTGTCCTCCGGCTGGCGCTTCCAGAGCCGGCCCGAGATGCGCGAGCATCTGGACCGGTTGAATCCGGAGAAGCCGCCGAAGTATTCGCGGGCGGTGCTGGAGACGCTGGCGATCATCGCCTACCGTCAACCGGTGACCCGCGGCGACATCGAGGACATCCGCGGCGTGATGGTGGCGGCGCCGATCATCAAGCAGCTCGAGGACCGCAACTGGATCGAGGTCATCGGGCATCGCGAGGCGCCGGGCCGTCCGGCGCTGTTCGCGACGACGAAGCAGTTCCTCGACGACCTGGGGCTGCACTCGCTGGAGCAGCTGCCGGCGCTGATCCAGGGCGGCGACCCGACGCCGATCGCCGGGGCGCTGCAGGGCTCGCTGCTCGAGGAGCCGCCCGGCGACGCGGTCGTTGAAGTCGAGCCGGACGGCGCCACCCCGGTGGCCCTGATGGCGGCGGAACCGGCGGGCGTTGAATCGACGGCCGAGGAGCCAATGGCCGCTGAATCAGCGGCCGAGGAACCGAAAGCCGCAGGATCGGCGGCGACTGAATCGACGGCGACCGAGCCAACAGCGACCGAACCGACGATCGCCGCGGAGGCCGAAGCCGAAACCGAAGCCGACGATCAGGCATCCGAAGTGCCGGAAGCGGCGGCGCAGGCCGCCATTGAAGACGAATCCAAGCCGGCCGCCTCGCGCGAGCCGGGTGAAAAACCACCGGCCGGGGCGGTCAACCCCGAGCCCACTTGAACGCCCCGGGAAGGGGCCGTGTCCACCGCTGACAAGGTGCAAGCCGACACATGAATTCCAACGAAATCGACGATTCCAAGCCCGACACGCTGACCGCTGCCGCGGACACGCCGTCCGAGGCGCCCGCGAAGCCCAAGCGCACCCGCAAGGCGGCCGCGGCCCCGACGGAGGCTGCCGAGCCCGGCGCCGCGCCCGTGGCCGAGGAGACCCCGAAGCCGCGTGCGCGCCGAAAGACGGCCGCGGCCGTCGACGCGCCGGCTGAGACGGCCCCCGCGGTCGCTGCGGCAGAGGCCGCCGAAGCGCCCGCCGCTGACGCCGAGGCGCCCAAGCCCAAGCGCCGCACGACGAAGAAGGCCGCTGAGGCTGCCGAGGCCGCTCCCGCCGCCGGCGCCGAGGCGTCCGCCGCTGTGATGGTCGAGCCGATCCGTCAGCTGCCGGTCGCGACCGTCGAGGTGTCGCCGGCACCGGTGTCGCCGGTCGCGGAAGCGGTCGGTGAGCTGGTGTCGCCCGAGACGCGCGGCGCCGGCCCCGTGGGCGGTGATGCCGCCGATGGCGACGCGGGTGGCGATCGTGAAGGGCGTGGCCGCAACCGCCGCCGTCGCGGTCGCGATCGTGATCGCGAGCCCCGCGAGGGTCAGCAGGCGCAGACCCAGGAGTCCAGCCAGCGCCCCGCGCGCGCGCCGCAAGGCGAGGGCGCTGAAGGCGCCGCCGATCCGGTCGACGACGCCCAGCTGCAGGCCGAGGCCCAGGCGCGCTTCGACGCGCTGGTGTCCGGTGCCTTCGACGCGGATGTCGAAGGCGACGGCGACGTGGCGGCGACGGGCGCGGCGGAAGTCGAGGCCTCCGCCGACGAGGGCGAGGCCGGCGCCGACGGCCAGCCCGGCAAGCGCGTGCTCGCGCCCGATGCCGATGCGCCCAAGCTGCAGAAGGTGCTGGCGCAGGCAGGCGTCGGCTCCCGCCGCGACATCGAGGACATGATCGCCAAGGGGCAGATCACGGTGAATGGCGAGGTCGCCCATGTCGGCCAGCGCATCTCCTACGGCGACCGCGTGGCGGTGGCCGGCAAGCCGATCAAGGTCCGCATCGCTCCGGTGGCGCCGCGCATCCTGGCGTATCACAAGCCGGTCGGCGAGGTCGTCACCTTCAACGACCCCGAGGGCCGTCCCACCGTCTTCCGCAACCTGCCGCGCCTGCCGCAGGGCAAGTGGCAGTCGGTCGGCCGCCTGGACCTGAACACCGAAGGCCTGCTGCTGTTCACCAACTCCGGCGAACTGGCCAACCAACTGATGCACCCGCGCTTCGGCGTCGAGCGCGAGTACGCGGTGCGCGTGCTGGGCTCGCTGAGCAAGGAGCAGAAGGACAAGCTGCTGACCGGCGTCGACGTCGACGGCCAGCAGGCCAGCTTCAAGAGCATCGAGGACGGCGGCGGCGAAGGCGTGAACCGCTGGTATCGCGTCGTCATCACCGAAGGCCGCAACCGCGAGGTCCGCAAGCTGTTCGAGAGCGTCGGCCTGGCCGTCAGCCGCCTGATCCGCATCCGCTACGGCACCGTCGTGCTGCCGCGCGGCCTGCGCCGCGGCGTCTACATCGAACTGGGCGACGCCGATGTCCGCGTCATCCGCCAGCTGGCCGGCAACGAGCCGCGCCCGCCGCGCAACAACGACCGCGCCGAGCGTCGCGACAAGCGCCGCAGCGGCAACAGCGGCGGTCCGCGCCCGAGCCGTCCGGAGCCTTCGCGCCAGGAGCAGCGCGGCGAACAGCGCGCCCACCAGCCGCAGCGCCCGCAGCAACAGCAGCAGGAGCGCGAACGCGATCGCCGCCCCCGCAACGAGGACGATGACGACTTCATCCCGAAGCACATCAATCCGCTGGAGCAGACCTTCGACCGTCGCTTCGCCACCGGCAGCAAGCGCATTCCGCAAGGTTTCGGCAAGGGCGGCAGCGATGCGGGCGACCATGGCCGCGGCGGCAACCAGCGCGGCCCGGGCGGCGAGCGCATTCCGGATCCGATGAAGACCTCGATGGGCTACATCGGCGCCGACGCCTTCATCAACCGGGGCGGCAATCGCGGTGGTCGCCGCGGTGGCGGCGGTGGAGGCGGCGGCGGTGGCGGTGGCGGTGGCGGCCGCGGTCGCCGCTGAGCGGTCCAGCCTGCTCGTCGCCCCCGGCGACCCCGTCCGATGACGGGTTGTCACCTGGGGGCTTGACTTCAAGCATTACAATGCCGGGTTTTGCCAAGCCCAAGATTTTCAAGGAAAAGACATGGCCATCGAACGCACCCTCTCCATCATCAAGCCCGATGCCGTGGCCAAGAACGTCATCGGCCAGATCTACTCCCGCTTTGAAGGCGCCGGCCTGAAGATCATCGCCTCGAAGCAGAAGCAGCTGTCGCGCGCCGAAGCCGAAGCGTTCTACGCCGTGCACAAGGCCCGCCCGTTCTTCAACGACCTGGTGAACTTCATGATCTCCGGCCCGGTCCAGATCCAGGTGCTGGAAGGCGAAGGCGCGATCCTGAAGAATCGCGACCTGATGGGCGCCACCGACCCGAAGAAGGCCGAGAAGGGCACCATCCGCGCCGACTTCGCCGACAGCATCGACGCCAACGCGGTGCACGGCTCCGACGCCCCCGAAACCGCCGCCGTGGAAGTCGCCTTCTTCTTCTCCGGCCTGGAAATCAACGCCCGCTGAACCGGGCCAAGCCTCTGACCTCCGGGCCATGAGGCCCTTGAGAAAGAGGAACGCATGATGGACGCGGTCAACCTGCTCGGATTCGATCTGCAAGGCCTGGCCGCGTACTGCGAGCAGCTGGGGGAGAAGCGCTTTCGCGCGACCCAGCTGTTCCGCTGGATCCATCAGAAGGGCGCATCGGACTTCGCCCAGATGTCCGACCTGGCCAAGTCGCTGCGCGACAAGCTGGCCGGGCGCGCCCACATCACCGCGCTGCCGGTGATCTCCGAACACGTCTCTGCCGACGGCACCATCAAGTGGTTGTTCGACGTCGGCCAGGGCAACGCCGTCGAGGCGGTCTACATCCCCGAGGACGACCGGGCCACGCTGTGCATCTCCAGCCAGGCCGGCTGCGCCGTGGGCTGCCGCTTCTGCTCGACCGGCCACCAGGGCTTCAGCCGCAACCTGGAGACCTGGGAAATCATCGCCCAGCTCTGGCATGCCGAGCACACGCTGCGCCAGCGCCTGGGCAAGGACGAACGCATCATCTCCAACGTCGTGATGATGGGCATGGGCGAGCCGCTGCAGAACTACGCCGCGCTGGTCCCGGCGCTGCGGATGATGCTCGACGACCATGGCTACGGCCTGTCGCGCCGCCGGGTGACGGTGTCGACCTCGGGCGTGGTGCCGATGATCGACCGCCTGCGCGAGGACGCGCCGGTGGCGCTGGCCGTGTCGCTGCACGCGCCCAACGACCCGCTGCGCGACCAGTTGGTGCCGCTCAACCGCAAGTACCCGATCGCGGAACTGCTGGCGAGCTGCAACGCCTATCTTGACAAGGCGCCGCGCGACTTCATCACCTTCGAGTACTGCATGCTCCACGAGGTGAACGACGCGCCGGAGCAGGCCCGCGAGCTGATCGCGCTGCTCAAGGGCAAGGTGCCCTGCAAGCTGAACCTGATCCCGTTCAATCCCTTCCCCGCGTCGGGCCTGAAGCGCAGCTCGAACGAGCGCGTCAAGGCCTTCGCCGACCTGCTCATCCAGGCCGGCATCGTGACCACCGTCCGCAAGACGCGCGGCGACGACATCGATGCCGCCTGCGGCCAGTTGGCCGGCGAGGTGCAGGACCGGACCCGTGTCCATCTGCGCATGGTGCGCGCGCCCGTGGTGGTACAGCGGGACGCGGCATCGGCCGGCACGGCGGCCCCGGCGCCGGCGGCGACTTCTTCCCCCGTCACTCCCGTCACTCCCACAGGCCCACGTCCATGACCGTTCCGTCGCCCGGCTCCGTCTTTCCGCGTCGTTCCGCCCGGACCCTGTCCGTCGTGTTGCTGATCGCCGCGGCCCTGGCCGGGTGCGCGACGACCTCGCCGCAGCAGCAGCAACCGCGGACCGAGAGCGACAAGACGGACAACGACCGCCGGGCCCAGGTGCGGCTGGAGCTGGCCAGCGGCTACTTCGCGCGCGGCCAGTACGAGACCGCGCTGGACGAGGTCAAGCTGGCGATGGCCGCCAAGCCCGACCTGCCCGAGGCGATCAGCCTGCGCAGCCTGATCTACGCCGCGATGGGCGAGTACGCGATGGCCGAGGACGGCTTCAAGCAGCTGTTGGCCCGCGACCGCAACAACGGCGACACGCTGCACAACTACGGCTGGTTCCTGTGCCAGCGCCAGCGTTATGCCGAGGCCTACCAGCAGTTCGAGGCCGCCGTGGCGCTGCCGGCCTATCGCACGCCCGCGCGCACGCTGCTGGCCTGGGGCGCCTGCGAGGCCCGCGAGGGCCGGCTGGTGCCGGCGCAGGCCCACCTGTCCAAGGCGTTCGAGGCCGAGCCCGGCAATCCGACCATCGCGCTGAACCTGGGCGAGGTGCTGTACCGCCAGGGCGAATACGAACGGGCGCGCTTCTACGCCCGCCGCGTCAACAGCAATGTGGAACAGGCGAACGCGGCCAGCCTCTGGCTGGAACTGCGCATCGAGCGCCGCCTGGGCAACGCGGCCAACATGGAAGACCTCGGTCAGCAACTGCGGCGCAAGTATCCGCAGGCGGCCGAGACGCAGGCATTGAACAACGGTCGATTCGATGAATGAGGGACATCGCATGACTCCGACGGCCGCCGACGAGGCGACGCCCGCAGCCGCATCCGCTGCGCCATCCACCTTCGGCCCCAGTTCCGCGGGCGCCGCGCTGCGGCGCGCGCGAGAGGCGCGGGGCCTGCACATCGCCGCCCTGGCCGCGACGCTGAAGGTGCCGCAATCCAAGCTGGAGGCCCTCGAGGCCGACCGCTACCACGAGCTGCCCGACGCGACCTTCGCCCGGGCGCTGGCGCGCTCGATGTGCCGCGTGCTGAAGATCGAGGCGGCGCCGGTGCTGGCGATGCTGCCCAGCAGCGGCGCCGAGGCCTCGCTGGACCGCGTCACGCCGGGCCTGAACCAGCCGTTCCGCGAGCGCTCGGTGAGCCAGGAGCCGATGCTCTCGGCCGAGCTGCTGAAGCGCCCGGCGGTGCTCGGCGTGGGTGTGCTGCTGGTCGCCGCGGTGGCCGTGTACGCGAGCCCCTCGAGCTGGATCGAGCAGGTGACGGCGCGGTTCCGGTCGGCGCCCGAGTCCTCGACCACCACCGCGACTCCCGGCCCGGGCAGCGCCATCGGCACCGCGCCGGTCGCGACCGACAGCCCCCCGACCAACATCGAAGCCCCGGTGGTGAGCGCCTCCGAGGCCGCGCCGCAGTCCACCGCCAGCGTGTCGACGCTGCCGCCGCAGACCTCCGGCGCCGCGACGCCGATCACCGCGCCGTCCCCGGCGCCCGCGACGACGCAGGCCGCCGTCACGACGCCGCCGGTCGCCTCCACCGCCGCTTCAGCCGCCGCAGGGGCCGGCCAGCCGATCCAGGCCGGCACGCCCGCGCCCGGCACCTCCCCGCTGAAGGTCCGCGCCAGCGCCGAGTCCTGGGTCGAGGTCGTCGACGCCAAGGGCCAGGTGCTGCTGTCCCGGCTGCTGCGTCCTGGCGATCTGGTCGACGTCCACGGCGTCGCGCCGCTGAGATTGCGCGTGGGCAACGTGTCCGGCACGGAACTGGTGTTCCGCGGCCAGCCGGTGGACCTCGCCGCCCGGGCGCGCGACAACGTCGCCCGGCTTGAACTGAACTGAACCCGGACCGACGGGCGCCCCGCCAGCCGTACCCCTTTCGCAAGAGCGCCGCATGATGGACAAGCCAGACACTCCCGATTTCGCCGCCGCCGACCTGTCGGACCTGATCGCCGCCGCCGCGCCCGCCGCGCGCCGCTCGCGCCAGGCCCAGGTGCGCTGGGGCAGCCGCATCGTCACCATCGGTGGCGACGCGCCGGTGCGCGTCCAGTCGATGACCAACACCGACACGGTCGACGTCATCGAGACCGCCATCCAGGTCAAGGAACTGGCGCAGGCGGGCTCGGAGCTGGTCCGCATCACCGTCAACACGCCCGAGGCCGCCGACGCCGTGCCGCACATCCGCGAGCAGCTCGACCGCATGGGCATCGACGTGCCGCTGGTGGGCGACTTCCACTACAACGGCCACCGCCTCTTGACCGAGCATCCGGCCATGGCGCAGGCGCTGTCCAAGTACCGGATCAATCCGGGCAACGTCGGCAAGGGCGACAAGAAGGACCGCCAGTTCGCGCAGATGATCGAGGCCGCCATGCAGTACGACAAGGTCGTGCGCATTGGCGTCAACTGGGGCAGCCTGGACCAGGAACTGCTCGCCCAGATGATGGACGACAACGCCAGGCGCGCGCAGCCCTGGGACGGCAAGCAGGTCATGTACCAGGCGCTGATCCAGTCGGCGCTGTCGTCGGCGTCCTATGCCCGCGAGCTGGGCATGAACCCCGACAACATCATCATCAGCTGCAAGGTCAGCGGGGTGCAGGATCTGATCTCGGTCTACCGCGCGCTGAGCAAGCGCTGCGACTACGCGCTGCACCTGGGCCTGACCGAAGCCGGCATGGGCACCAAGGGCACGGTGGCCTCCGCCGCGGCGCTGTCGGTGCTGCTGCAGGAAGGCATCGGCGACACCATCCGCGTCTCGCTGACGCCGCAGCCCGGCGAGTCGCGCACGCAGGAAGTGGTCGTCGCGCTGGAGATCCTGCAGTCGCTGGGCCTGCGCGCGTTCAACCCGAGCGTCACCGCCTGCCCCGGCTGTGGCCGCACCACCAGCACCACCTTCCAGGAACTGGCCAAGCAGATCGACGACTTCCTGCGAGCGCAGATGCCGGTCTGGCGCGAGAAGTACCCCGGTGTCGAGAACATGAAGGTGGCCGTGATGGGCTGCATCGTCAACGGCCCGGGCGAGAGCAAGCATGCCGACATCGGCATCAGCCTGCCGGGCAACGGCGAGGCGCCGGCGGCGCCCGTCTTCATCGACGGCGAGAAGGCGCTGACCCTGCGCGGCGACAACATCGCCGGCGAGTTCCACGCCCTGGTCGAGACCTACATCGAAAAGCGCTACGGCGCGAGCACCACCACCGCATGAGCAAGAACATCCAGGCCGTGAAGGGGATGAACGACATCCTCCCGGCCAGCGTCGACCGCAAGGACAAACTGCCGAGCAGCCAGCTGTGGAGCTGGTTCGAGACCACGCTGCGCGGCGTGTTGCAGCGCTACGGCTACCAGTACATGCTGACCCCGATCGTCGAGCCGACCGCGCTGTTCGTGCGCGGCCTGGGCGAGGTGACGGACATCGTCGAGAAGGAGATGTACTCCTTCACCGACAGCATGAACGGCGACCAGTTGACGCTGCGCCCCGAGGCCACCGCCGGCATCGTGCGCGCGATGGTCGAGCACAACGCGCTGTACAACGGCCCGCTGCGCCTGTGGACGCTGGGCCCGATGTTCCGCCACGAGCGCCCGCAGAAGGGCCGCTACCGCCAGTTCAACCAACTGGACGTCGAGGCGCTGGGCTTCGCCGGCCCGGACGTGGACGCCGAGATCATCCTGATGGTCCGCCGCCTGTGGCAGGAGCTGGGCCTGGTCGTCGGCCAGCATGTGCGCCTGGAGCTGAACTCGCTGGGCCAGCCGGAGGAGCGCGTCGCGCACCGCGCCGCGCTGATCGCCTACCTGGAAGGCCATGCCGACAAGCTCGACGAGGACGGCAAGCGCCGCCTGCACAGCAATCCGCTGCGCATCCTCGACACCAAGAATCCGGCGATGCAGGACGTGGTCGAGGCCGCGCCCAAGCTGATGGACTTCCTGGGCGAGGCCAGCCTGGCCCACTTCAACGCGGTGCGCGCGATCCTCGACGCGGCCGGCCTGGAATACCGCATCAACACGCGCCTGGTGCGCGGCATGGACTACTACAACCTGACCGTGTTCGAGTGGGTCACCGACCAGCTCGGCTCGCAGGGCACGGTCTGCGGCGGCGGCCGCTATGACGGGCTGTTCGAGCAGCTTGGCGGCAAGCCGACGCCGGCGGTGGGCTTCGGCCTGGGCATCGAGCGGCTGCTGCTGCTGATCGACGAGCTGGGTCTGCCCGTTCCGTCCTCAGCGCCGGACGCCTACGCGATCCTGCCGGACGCGTCGGCGCTGGCCCAGGCCATGCCGGTGCTGGAAGCGCTGCGAGCCGAAGGCGTCGCGGTGCAGATGCATGCCGGCGGCGGCTCGTTCAAGTCGCAGTTCAAGAAGGCCGACGCCTCGGGCGCCCGCTTCGCGCTGGTGTTCGGCGCCGATGAACTCGCCCGGGGCGAGGTCGCGGTCAAGCCCCTGCGCGGCGACGGCGAGCAGGTGACACGTCCGCTTAACACGGCGGCTGCGTGGGCAGCCGATCTGCGCACCGCATAATCGCGGCTTCGCCGGAGTGCCCGAGGAGGGCGCCGCCGGCCGCATTCAGCAACTTTCCCCAGCCGGCCGACGCTCGCGCCGGGCCGGCTTCGACCCTCAACCGACGGACCCACACTCGCACATGGCGGCTCATCTCGATCTCGAAGAACAGGAACAGCTGGAGCAGCTCAAGGCGTTCTGGAAGCGCTGGGGCAATGCGATCACCTGGCTGCTGACGCTGGTGCTGGTGGCCTATGCCGGCTGGACCGGCTGGAACTACTGGCAGCGCAACGAGGCCGCCAAGGCCGGCGCGATGTTCAGCGAGCTGGAACGCGCGGTCCAGGCCGGCGACCTGGGCAAGGGCGCTGCCGTCTTCGGCACGCTGAAGCAGGACTTCGCCTCCACCGGCTACACGGCGCAGGCCGCGCTGATGACCGCCAAGCTGCAGCTGGACAAGGAGAAGGCCGACGACGCGCGCGCCACGCTGACCTGGGCGGTGGCCAATGCCAAGGGCGAGGCCTACCGCGACCTGGCCCGCCTGAGACTGGCGGCGCTGCAGATGGACGCCAAGCAGTACGACGAAGCCGCCAAGACGCTGGATGGCGTCAAGAGCGCCGACTTCGCGCCGCTGGCCGCCGACCGCCGCGGCGACCTGGCGCTGCTGCAGAACAAGCCCGATGTCGCCAAGACCGAGTTCAAGAAGGCTTATGACGGCATGGACAAGCAGCTGGACTACCGCCGCCTGCTGGAGGTGAAGCTGGCCAGCCTGGGCGTGGCGGTGGGTGGCGATGCCGCCGCCGCGGGAGCCGCGCAATGACGGCCCGCGTCACCCTGGGCGCACTGAGCCGGGCGCTGCTGCTGGGCGGCGTCGCGATGACGCTGGGCGCCTGCTCGCTGTTCAGCAGCTCGAACGCGCCCAAGCCGGCGCCGCTGGAGAACATCACCCCGTCGCTGCAGGCCCGCGTGGCCTGGGAAGCGCGGGTGGACAGCGTCAAGTTCCCGCTGACCATCACCGCGGTGAACGACCGCTTCGTCGTGGGCGGGTCGGACGGCGTGATCAGCGCGATCTCCGCCACCGACGGCACCACGCTGTGGCGCGCCGACATCGGCAAGGGTCTGAGCGCCGGCGTCGGCAGCGATGGCCGCTTCGCCGCGGCGGTGACCCGCGATAACGAGCTGGTCGTCACCGAGGGCGACAGGATCCTGTGGCGCAAGACGCTGACGACCCCGGTGATCACCGCACCGTTCGTTGCCGGCGAGCGCGTGTTCGTGCTGACGCTGGACCGCGCGGTGCTGGCCTTCGACGCGGCCGATGGCCGTCGCCTGTGGGAGCTGCGCCGTCCGGGCGAGCCGTTGACGCTGCAGCAGGCCGGTGTGATCGGCGCCTACCAGAACACGCTGCTGGTGGGGCAGGGCTCCCGCCTGGCGGGTGTCGACCCGACCCGCGGCCTGCTGATGTGGGAAGCGACCATCGCCAACCCGCGCGGCACCAACGAGGTCGAGCGCCTGGCCGACCTGGTCGGCCCGATGGCCCGCGACAACGAGGTGTTCTGCGCCCGCGCGTTCCAGTCGGCCGTCGCTTGCGTCAACGGCGAGCGCGGCAACACCATTTGGACCCGCAACAACGCCGGCCTGCGCGGCGTGGGCGCCGACGCGACGATCGTCGTCGGTGGCGACGCCTCGGACCGGCTGACCGCCTGGGGCACGCGCAGCGGCGACGTCGTCTGGACCGCCGACCAATTCCAGAACCGCAAGCTCAGCGCGCCGCTGGTGACCGACAAGTCGGTCATCGTCGGCGACAGCGAGGGCTACGTGCACTTCCTGTCCAAGGACAAGGGCCAGACCGTGCAGCGCCTGCAGACCGACAGCTCCGGCATCGCCGCGGCGCCGGTGCAGCTCGGCGGCACGGTGCTGGTCGCCACCCGCAGCGGACGCCTGTTCGCGCTGCGCCAAGACTGATATGAAACCTGTGATCGCCCTGGTGGGCCGCCCCAACGTGGGCAAGTCCACGCTGTTCAACCGGATGACGAAGAGCCGCGACGCCATCGTCGCGGACTTCGCCGGTCTCACGCGCGATCGCCATTACGGCGACGGGCGCCTGGGCGATCGCGAGTTCATCGTCATCGACACCGGCGGCTTCGAGCCCGACAGCTCCACCGGCATCGTCAAGGAGATGGCCAAGCAGACCCGCCAGGCCGTGGCCGAGGCGGATGCCGTCATCTTCGTGCTGGACGTGCGCACCGGCCTGGCCGGCCAGGACCAGGACATCGGCCGCTACCTGCGCCAGTGCAACAAGCGCGTCTTCGTCGCGGTCAACAAGGCCGAGGGCATGAGCGACAGCCCGCTGCTGGCCGAGTTCCATGAACTGGGCATGGGCGAGCCGCATCCGGTCTCGGCCGCGCACGGGCAGGGCATCCGCTCGCTGCTGGAAGCCGTGCTGGACAGCTTCGAGGCGCCCGCCGAGGACGAGGCCTTCGAAGGCGAGGGTGCGGAAGAGGACGAGTCCAAGGCCATCCGCCTGGCGGTCGCCGGCCGGCCCAACGTCGGCAAGAGCACGCTGATCAACACCTGGCTGGGCGAGGAACGCCTGGTGGCGTTCGACATGCCGGGCACGACGCGCGACGCCATCAGCGTCGACTTCGAGCGCAACGGCCAGAAGTTCAAGCTGATCGACACCGCCGGCCTGCGCCGCAAGGGCAAGGTGTTCGAGGCGATCGAGAAGTTCTCGGTCGTCAAGACGCTGCAGGCGATCGCCGACGCCAACGTGGTGCTGCTGCTGATCGACGCGACGCAGGGCGTCACCGACCAGGATGCCCACATCGCCGGCTACATCCTGGACAGCGGCCGCGCGGTGGTGGTCGCGATCAACAAGTGGGACGCGATCGACAGCTACCAGCGCGAAACCATCGAACGCCAGATCCTGACCCGTCTTGGTTTCCTGCGCTTCGCCCCCATCCTGAAGATTTCCGCGCTGAAGCGGCAGGGCCTGGGCCCGCTGTGGAAGGCGCTGGCGGATGCCTATTCGTCGGCCTATCGCAAGATGACGACGCCGGTGCTGACCCGTCTCATCCAGGAGGCGGTGCAGCACCAGCAACCGCAGCGGGCGGGGATCTCGCGTCCGAAGCTGCGCTACGCGCACCAGGGCGGGATGAATCCCCCGATCGTCGTCATTCACGGGAATGCGCTGGACGGCGTCAGCGACGTCTACAAGCGCTACCTGGAAGGGCGCATCCGCGACCACTACAAGCTGGTGGGCACGCCGCTGAAGATCGAGTTGCGGTCCTCGAAGAATCCGTTCGCCGAATCCTGAGGTCCGGGCCGTCCGGGGAAACCCGGTGCTGTGATAAGGTCCGGGCTTCCAACACCACTCTCACAACACGGAGCATATCGTGAGCAACAAAGGACAACTCTTGCAAGACCCCTTCCTGAACCTGCTGCGCAAGGAGCATGTTCCTGTGAGCATCTACCTTGTGAACGGCATCAAGCTGCAAGGCCACATCGAGTCCTTTGACCAGTACGTGGTGCTGCTGCGCAATACGGTGACGCAGATGGTCTACAAGCACGCCATCTCCACGGTGGTCCCCGGCCGCGCCGTGAACTTCCACGCCGGCGAGAGCAACGACGCCAGCTGACGCTGATTGACCAAACAAGACCCCACCCATTCGACGCCGCCCCCCGAGGCGGCGCGCGCCATTCTGGTGGGGGTCGATCTGGGCCGCGACGTGGCCTTCGACCCCACCCTCGACGAACTCGCGCTGCTGGCCGAGTCGGCCGGTGACACGCCGGTCGCCCGGATCGTGGCCAAGCGCAAGGCGCCCGACGCGGCGCTGTTCGTCGGGTCCGGCAAGGCCGACGAGATCAAGCTGATGGTGGACGCGCTGGGCGCGCACACCGTGCTGTTCGACCAGGCCATCTCCCCCGCCCAACAACGCAACCTGGAACGCCACCTCGGCGTGCCCGTGGCCGACCGCACCGCGCTGATCCTGGAAATCTTCGCCGCGCGCGCCCAGAGCTTCGAGGGCAAGCTGCAGGTCGAGCTGGCGCGGCTCCAGTACCTGGCCACGCGCCTGGTGCGCCGCTGGAGCCACCTGGAGCGCCAGAGCGGCGGCATCGGCATGCGCGGCGGCCCCGGCGAGCGCCAGATCGAACTGGACCGCCGGATGATCGACGACCGCATCAAGTCGATCAAGGAACGCCTCAAGAAGGTCGAGCGCCAGCGCTCCACGCAGCGCCGCGCCCGTGCCCGCAACGGCGTGTTCCGCGTCTCGCTGGTCGGCTACACCAATGCCGGCAAGAGCACGCTGTTCAACGCCCTGACCAAGGCCAGGACCTACGCGGCCAACCAGCTCTTCGCCACGCTGGACACGACGACGCGTTCGCTCTACCTCGAGGAGGCGGGCACCAGCGTCTCGTTGTCCGACACCGTCGGCTTCATCCGCGACCTGCCGCACAAGCTGGTCGAGGCGTTCAAGGCCACGCTGCAGGAGGCCGCGGATGCCGACCTGCTGCTGCATGTGGTCGACGCCGCCAGCCCGGTGCTGACCGAACAAATGGAGGAGGTCGAGCGGGTGCTCGCCGAGATCGGCGCGCAGCACATTCCGCAGATCCTCGTCTACAACAAGCTGGACCTGCTCGAGCCCACGCAGCGCCCGCGCCAGCTGCAGGACTGGCTGACGCGCATCGGCGGCGAGCACGGCGGCCAGCGCCTGCCCCGCGTCTTCGTGAGCGCGGCGCAGGGCGAGGGTCTGGACGAACTGCGCGCGATGATCGCCTCGTTGATGCAGGCCGAGCCGGTGCCCGAGTACGCCGGCCTGGCGCTCGAGGACGCCGACGGGGCCGACGGGAATGATGATCCCGCGGTCTCCGGAAAACCGGCGTCGACTGACGGAGATGACGGTGACGACGACGCCTTGAACGATCAAGACCTGACCCAAGCTCGGACAGACCCGCAGGATGATCCGCAGGGACGTACAGGCTGAGAGCGCTGCGCAATGCCCGATACTCGCAACAAGACTTCCTCATCAGGATGCGTATGAATCAAGACGATCGCCTGTCCGCCGCTGGCGGCGGACGTGGCCCGCAGGGTGGAGCCGGTGGCCTGCGCCGCTGGGTGGGGCTCTGGATGAGCAATGGCCGCAACGAAGGCCCGCCCGACCTGGACGAGCTGTGGCGCGACTTCAACCGCAAGCTCTCGCGCCTGTTCGGCGGCCGGGGCGGCAATGACGGCAACGGTCCGGCGGGCAGCGGCGGCGGTGGCCCGCAGCCCGACATGAAGGGCGCCGGCATCGGCGTCGGCCTGGTGGTCGGCGTGGTGGTGCTGGGCTGGCTGGCCAGCGGCGTGTTCATCGTCCAGGAAGGCCAGCAGGGCGTCATCACGTCCTTCGGCAAGTACAGCCGCACCGTCGATGCCGGCATCCAGTACCGCCTGCCGTATCCGTTCCAGGCGCACGAGGTGGTGTCGTTCACGCAGCTGCAGTCCGTCGAGGTCGGCCGCAATTCGGTCGGCCAGGCATCGGGCCTGCGGGATTCGTCGATGCTGACGCAGGACGAGAACATCATCGACATCCGCTTCACCGTGCAGTACCGGCTGAAGGATGCGCGCGACTACCTCTTCGAGAACTTCAACACCGACGAGGCCGTCAACCAGGCGTCCGAATCCGCGGTGCGCGAGATCGTCGGCCGCAGCAACATGGACTCGGTGCTGTACGAACAGCGCGACGCGATCGCGATCGACCTGGCCAAGTCCATCCAGGCGCAGCTGGACCGGCTCAAGACCGGCATCCAGATCGTCAACGTCAACGTCAGCAGCGTGCAGCCGCCCGAGCAGGTGCAGGCCGCCTTCGACGATGCCTTCCGGGCCAACGCCGACCGCGAGCGCCTGAAGAACGAAGGCGAGGCCTATGCCAACGACGTGATCCCCCGCGCGCAGGGCCAGGCGGCCCGCCTGCGCGAGGATGCCGAGGCCTACCGCGCCCGCGTCGTCTCGTTCGCCGAGGGTGACGCGCAGCGCTTCAAGTCGGTGCTGGCCGAGTACCAGAAGGCGCCGGCCGTCACCCGCGACCGCCTCTACATCGACACGATGCAGCAGGTCTATTCCCGCGTGACCAAGGTGATGGTGGACGCCAGGAGCGGTTCCAACCTGCTGTACCTGCCGCTGGACAAGCTGATGCAGCAGACGCAGCCCGGCGGCACGGTCACGACCACGGCGCCCACGCCGGTGGTGCCGACCGATCCGGCGACCTCGGGCGCCTCGTCGCTGGGCAGCGATCCGCGCTCGCGCGACAGCATGCGCAGCCGCGACCGCGACGGCCGTTGATCGACAGGGAGCCCACAACAATGAATCGCATCGTCTCCGTCGTCGTCGGCCTGCTGATCCTGTTCATGATCGCCAGCTCGACGCTGTTCGTCGTCGACCAGCGCCAGTTCGCGGTCGTCTATTCGCTGGGCGAGATCAAGGAAGTGATCACCGAGCCCGGCCTGAAGTTCAAGCTGCCGCCGCCGCTGCAGAACGTGGTCTTCCTGGACCGCCGCGTGCAGACCCTGGACGCGGCCGATCCGCGCCCCATCTTCACCGCCGAGAAGAAGAGCCTGGTCATCGACTGGCTGGTGAAGTGGCGCATCGTCGACTCGCGCCAGTACATCCGCAACAGCGGCACGCAGTTGCGCAACCTGGAAACCCGTCTGAGCCCGATCGTGCAGGCCGCGCTCAACGAGGAAGTGACCAAGCGCACCGTGCGCGCGGTGCTGGCCACCGAGCGCGAGAAGGTCATGCAGGATGTGCGCAAGCGCCTCGAGGAAGAAGCCAAGCAGTTCGGCATCGAAATCGTCGACGTGCGGGTCAAGCGGGTCGACTTCGCCGCCAACATCACCGAGTCGGTCTACAACCGCATGAAGTCGGAGCGCGCCCGCGTCGCCAACGAACTGCGTTCGACCGGCGCCGCCGAGGGCGAGAAGATCAAGGCCGATGCCGACAAGCAGCGCGAGATCATCACCGCCGAAGCCTACCGCGACGCGCAGAAGATCATGGGCGAGGGCGATGCCAAGGCGTCGGCGCTGTACTCGGAATCCTTCGGTCGCGATCCCCAGTTCGCGCAGTTCTATCGCTCGCTGGATGCGTACCAGCGCTCGTTCAAGGGCAAGGGCGACGTGATGGTGCTGGACCCGTCGAGCCAGTTCTTCAACACGATGCGCACCGGCGGCCCGGGCGCGCCGGCGGCGGCTCCGAAGAAGTGATCCCGGGTGGGCCGGTCGGCCCGCCCGTTCGCCATCGAACTGACCGGCGACAGCCGGGGAGGGCGGTCCCGTCATGAGCGGCGACAAGTGGCTGGCGGCGCTGGCGCTGCTGCTGATCATGGAAGGGCTGATGCCGTTCCTCAATCCCGGCGCGTGGCGGCAGCTGTTCGCCCGGCTGTTGGCGATGAGCGATGGGCAGCTGAGGTTCCTCGGGCTGGCCAGTCTCGTCTGCGGCGCGCTGCTGCTGTTGCTGCTCTGACGCGCTTCCCGGGCGCCCGGGCTGCCCGGATGGGCAGCCTGTCACGAAGGCTCGGTGAATCGTTGGCGAATCCGCGCGAGGCCCCCGCGTGAGGGGCTCGGAGGCCGAGGTTCGCCGCGACCCCGGTACAATGCCGTTTTTAACCCCCTCCCTGAACGTCCATGGCCTCTGCTTGGCTGCTGCCCGAGCACATTGCTGACGTCCTGCCCTCCCAGGCCCGCCGCATCGAAGAACTGCGCCGCGAGTTGCTGGACATGGCGCGGACCTACGGTTGCGAGCTGGTGATGCCTCCGATGCTGGAGCATCTCGACTCGCTGCTTTCCGGCACCGGTCAGGCGCTGGACCTCAAGACCTTCAAGCTCGTCGACCAGCTCTCCGGTCGCAGCCTGGGCCTGCGCGCCGACACGACGCCGCAGGTCGCCCGCATCGATGCCCACCTGCTGAACCGCGCCGGCGTGACGCGGTTGTGCTACTGCGGTCCGGTGCTGCACACCCGCGCCGAAGGCCTGACCGCGACGCGCGAGCCGCTGCAGTTCGGCGTCGAGATCTACGGCCATGCCGGCCTGGAGGCCGACCTGGAGGCGCAGGAACTGGCCATCGACGCGATGCAGCGCGCCGGCCTGACGCAGCTGGTGCTGGACCTCGGCGACGCGCGCCTGGTGCGTGGCGTGCTGGGCGATCACGCCTTGAGCGAGGACCGCCTGAATGCGCTGGTGGCCGCGATGGCCGCCAAGGACGCGGCCGGCGTGGCGGCGTTCTCCCAGGAGCTCCCGGACGACGTCGTCACCGCGCTGCAGACGCTGCTGCGCCTGTACGGCGGTGTCGAGGTGCTGGCCGACGCGCGCCGCGCGCTGCCGGCCAACGCGCTGGTCACCGCCGCGCTGGACGACCTCGAGTGGCTGATCCATCACCTGCGCGCGGCGTATCCCGACGTGCGCATCGGCGTGGACCTCGCCGACCTGCCGGGCTTCGGCTACTACAGCGGCGTGCGTTTCGCGCTGTATGCGGTGGGCGGCACCGATGCCGTCCTGCGCGGCGGCCGCTACGACGAGGTGGGTGCGGTCTTCGGCCGTCGCCGTCCGGCGGTCGGCTTCAGCCTGGACCTGAAGACGCTGGTGGGGCTGATCCCCGCCACCTCGCTGCGGGCCGCGGTGCGTGCCCCCTGGGGCGAGGATCCCGACCTGCGCGCGGCCGTCCGTCGCCTGCGCGAGCAGGGCGAAACCGTGGTCTGCGTGCTGCCGGGCCACGAACAAGAGAACGACGAGTTCGAATGCGACCGCGAGCTGGTTCAGGCCGGCGGTCAATGGGTGCTGCGATCGCTCTGAGCGACGCGATCCGCCCCTCCACCCCCTCAATCTCAATTCATCGGAAGAACGTCATGCAAAGCAGTGAGATCGCGCGCGGCCGCAACGTGGTGGTCGTCGGCACCCAGTGGGGTGACGAAGGCAAGGGCAAGGTCGTCGACTGGCTGACCGATCACGCCCAGGGCGTGGTGCGCTTCCAGGGCGGTCACAACGCCGGCCACACGCTGGTCATCAAGGGCGTGAAGACGGCGCTGCAGCTGATCCCCTCGGGCATCATGCGCGACGGCGTCGCCTGCTACATCGGCAACGGCGTGGTGCTGGATCCGACCCACCTGCTGTCGGAGATCGAGCGCCTGGAGAAGGCCGGCGTCGAAGTGCGTTCGCGCCTGTACATCAGCGAGTCCTGCCCGCTGATCCTGCCCTTCCACGTCGAGGTCGACCGCGCCCGCGAGGCGCTGCGCGAGAGCAGCGGCAGCGGCAAGATCGGCACGACCGGCAAGGGCATCGGCCCGGCCTACGAAGACAAGGTCGCCCGCCGCGCGCTGCGTGTGCAGGACCTGAAGCATCCGGAGCGTTTCGCCAAGAAGCTCAAGGAACTGATCGATCTGCACAACGTCGCGCTGACCGGCTACCTGAATGCGAAGGCGCTGGAGTTCCAGCCGATCTTCGACCATGCGATGGCGCTGGCCGAGCAGATCAAGCCGATGATGGCCGACGTCGGCTACATGCTGCACAAGGCGCATCTGCGCGGCGACAACATCCTGTTCGAAGGCGCGCAGGGCACGCTGCTGGACATCGACCACGGCACCTATCCGTATGTCACCTCGAGCAACTGCGTCGCCGGCAACGCCGCCGCGGGCGCGGGCGTGGGGCCGCAGATGCTGCATTACATGCTGGGCATCACGAAGGCCTATGCGACGCGCGTCGGCTCGGGTCCGTTCCCGACCGAGCTGGACTGGGAAACGCCCGGCACGGTGGGTCACCACCTGTCGACGGTCGGCCAGGAGCGCGGCACGGTCACCGGCCGTGCGCGCCGCTGCGGCTGGATCGATGCCGCCGCGCTGAAGCGCTCGATCATCATCAACGGCATCAGCGGCCTGTGCCTGACGAAGCTGGACGTGCTGGACGGCCTGGCCGAGATCAACATGTGCGTGGGCTATGAGCTCGACGGCAAGCAGCTCGACATCCTGCCGCTGGACGGCGACGAGATCGCCGCGTGCAAGCCCATTTACGAAGTCTTCCCCGGCTGGACCGAATCGACCTTCGGCATCACCCGCTGGGAGCAACTGCCGGAGAACGCGCGCAACTACCTGAAGCGCGTGGAAGCGGTGATCGGCGCGCCGATCGCCATGGTGTCCACCGGCCCCGACCGCGAGCACACCATCCTGTTGCAGCACCCGTTCCAGGGTTGAGCGATCGCTCGAGCCCTGTTGTATTCCGTCTTATCCAGACCTGATCCATTCTTCGCTGAGGAGCCTCCCCCATGCTGACCGACGACGGCAAACATCTGTACGTGTCCTGGGATGAATACCATTTGCTGATCGAACGCCTGGCGCTGAAGGTGCACGCCTCCGGCTGGGAGTTCGACCAGATCCTGTGCCTGGCGCGTGGCGGCATGCGTCCGGGGGATGTGCTGTCGCGGGTGTTCGACAAGCCGCTGGGCATCATGTCCACCAGCTCTTATCGGGCCGAGGCGGGGACGATCCAGGGGCGGTTGGATATCGCCAAGTACATCACCATGCCCAAGGGTGAACTGGCCGGGAGAGTGCTGCTGGTGGACGACCTAGCGGACTCGGGCGTGACGCTGAAGGCGGTCGTGGAGCGGCTGCGGGGCATGCCGGCGATCAGCGAGCTGCGTTCGGCGGTGATCTGGACGAAGAGCGTGTCGGAGTACACGCCCGACTATTACGTCGAGATGCTGGAAACCAGCCCGTGGATCCATCAGCCGTTCGAGGATTACGACGCGCTGCGGCCAGATGCGCTGGCGAAGAAATTCGCGATCTGATGAGGGAAGGGCTGACGGGATGTCGGCCCTTTTCGTTTGGGATTGCTGCGCGGGCGCCGCGCTCGCTGCCACCGCAGGAGAGGACTCGGTCACGCTTCGCGCGACCCCGGTTTGGACCAACGGTCCAAACCATTCGAGTCCTCCCGTGATGCCCACTGGGCATCACTTCCTGGGCGGAAAAATGAGAAAAGCCGGCTCATGGCCGGCTTTTCAGAATTGGTGCCCAGGAGAGGACTCGAACCTCCACGGAGTTACCCGCTAGTACCTGAAACTAGTGCGTCTACCAATTCCGCCACCTGGGCAAGGTCAAAAGCCAACTTCTCGAAAAACTCAGCTCAAGCGACTTTGCAGTATTCTTGAGCCTTCAGTTTCTTCGAAACGCCAAACGGCTTCTGCGTTTCAGGAAAGACAAGGATTCTATTATCAAAAACTTCAAGAACGCAAGCCCCCAGAGCCATCCGCTGATGGGGGAGATCGAAGGCACGGTGCAAGGTCACCGGGATGGGCACGGATTCCTGATGCCCGACGACGGCCAGCCCGACGTTTACCTCTCCTCGCAGGAAATGCACGCCGTGATGCACGGCGACCGCCTGCGGGTGCGCGTCGTGCGCTTCGACAAGCGCAACCGCCCCGAAGGCCGCGTGCTGGAGATCCTGGAGCGCCGCAAGAAGCCCATCATCGGCCGGCTGCTGCTGGAGTCGGGCATCTGGCTCGTCGCGCCCGAGGACAAGCGTTATGGCCAGGACATCCTGGTCCCGAAGAACGCGATCGCCAACGCCACCGCCGGCCAGATCGTCGCGGTCGAGCTGACCGAACCGCCGTCGCTGTACTCGCAGCCAGTCGGCCGGGTGACCGAAGTGCTGGGTGAGATCGACGACCCCGGCATGGAGATCGAGATCGCCGTGCGCAAGTACGAGGTCCCGCACGCCTTCAGCGCCGACACGCTGCAGCAGGCCGCGAAGCTGCCGGACCGCGTCCGCGCGGTCGACATGAAGCACCGCATCGACCTGCGCGACGTGGCGCTGGTGACCATCGACGGCGAGGACGCGCGCGACTTCGACGACGCCGTCTATTGCGAACCCCACAAGCAGGGCAGAGGCAAGACCGCCTTCAAGGGCTGGCGCCTGCTGGTGGCGATCGCCGACGTCAGCCATTACGTCAAGCCCGGCGAGCCGCTGGACCGCGACGCCTATGAGCGCGCGACCTCGGTCTACTTCCCGCGCCGCGTGATCCCGATGCTGCCGGAGAAGCTCTCCAACGGGCTGTGCTCGCTGAATCCGGAGCAGGACCGCCTGTCCATGGTCTGCGACATGCTGGTCACCGAGGCCGGCGAACTGCACGCCTACCAGTTCTATCCCGCGGTCATCAACTCGCATGCGCGCTTCACCTACACCGAGGTGGCGGCGATCCTGGGCAACACCCATGGCCCCGAGGCCCACAAGCGCCAGGCGCTGGTGCCGCACCTGCTGCACCTGCACGAGGTCTACCGCGCGCTGCTGTCGCAGCGGGCCAAGCGCGGCGCGGTGGACTTCGAGACCACCGAGACCCAGATCGTCTGCGACGACAACGGCCGCATCGAGAAGATCGTGCCGCGCACCCGCAACGAGGCGCACCGGCTGATCGAGGAGGCGATGCTCGCCGCCAACGTCTGCGCGGCCGACTTCATCGCCGGCGGCAAGCACGCGTCGCTGTATCGCGTCCACGAGGGCCCGACGCCGGAGAAGCGCGGCACGCTGCAGGCCTACCTGCGCGCGCTGGGCATCGGCATGGGCATCAGCGACGATCCCACGCCGGGCGAATTCCAGGCGATCGCGCAGGCGACCAAGGACCGCCCCGACGCGCAGCAGATCCACACGATGCTGCTGCGCTCGATGCAGCAGGCGATCTACACGCCGTTCAACTCGGGCCACTTTGGCCTCGCGTACCAGGCCTACACGCACTTCACCAGCCCGATCCGGCGTTATCCGGACCTGCTGGTGCACCGCGTGATCAAGGCCCTGCTCGGCACGAAGAAGTACGCCCTGGACGCGCACAAGATGGAGGCGGCCAACCCGCTGCCCAAGCGCCCGGGCAAGGCCGCGCCGAAGATCCCGAACCCGGGTCTGGCGTCGACCGAGCTCGAGCGCTGGGAGGTGGTCGGCGCGCACTGCAGCGCCAACGAGCGCCGCGCCGACGAGGCCTCCCGCGATGTCGAGGCCTGGCTGAAGTGCCGCTACATGCGCGACCACCTGGGCGAGGAGTTCGCCGGCACCGTCAGCGCGGTGACGAGCTTCGGCCTGTTCGTGCAGCTCGACGCGATGTACGTCGAGGGCCTGATCCACATCACCGAGCTCGGTGGCGAGTACTTCCGCTTCGACGAGGTCCGCCAGGAACTGCGGGGCGAGCGCACCGGCATTCGTTACGCCACCGGCGCGCGCGTGCAGGTGCAGGTCAGCCGCGTCGACCTGGACGGCCGCAAGATCGACTTCCGCCTGGTGCGCGAGCAGGAGGAGCACCGCCTGCTGCGCGGCGCCCACCGCGACAAGTTCGGCGACAAGCGGGGCGACGGCAAGGGGCCGGCGCGCAAGCAGGACAAGCGCGCCGAGCAGCGCGCCCGGCGTGAAGCCGCGGCCGCGCCCGCCGCGACGGTCGAGCCCATGCCGCTGCCGCCGCCGGACCCGCCCACGGCGGTCGATGCGCTCGAGCGCATCGAGCAGGCCGACCGCGTGCTGAAGGCCGAGCGCCGCAAGTCGGAACGCGCGACCAAGGGCGCGTCGGCGCATCCCGTCAAGGCGGCCAAGCGCACGGCGCGCGGTGCGGCGAAGTCGGTCGCCGCGAAGGGCAGCGGCGCTCCCGCGGCCAAGACGACGCGTCGCAAGCGAGGCGCCTGACAGAGGACTGCCTGCTTCGAGCGGGACGACACGAGGCCTGGCATTGCCAGGCCTTCGTCGTTGTGGGCGCGCGGCTACGCTGCCCGGGCGTGCAGCGCGGCCATCGCGGCCACGAGGTCTGCGGCGAGCATCGGGCCGGCGTGGCCTTCCGCGGCGGCGCCGTGCCAGGCGACGGCCGCCGTGGCGAGATCGTGGGGCGAGACCCCCGGCGACTGGGCCCACATGCCGCCGATCCAGCCGGCCAGCACATCGCCGCTGCCCGCCGTCGCCAGCGCCGACGAGCCGGTGCTGTTGATCGACAAGGGCTGCGCCGCCGAAGCGACGACGCTGCCCGAGCCCTTCAGCACCACCGTCGCGCCGAAGCGCTGGGCGAGCTGCGCGGCGGTCGCGAGCCGGTCGGCCTGCACGTCGGCGGCTGACGCCAGTCCGAGCAGGCGGGCGGCTTCCAGCGGATGGGGCGTCAGGACGGTCGACCAGCCATGGGCGGCGCGGCGCCGCAGCGCGGTCTGCAGCGATTCATCGCCGGCCACGAGGTTGAGCGCGTCGGCATCGAGCACGACGCGGCGCGCGCCATGCAGCACGGTCGAGAGCGCCGGCGCGATCGCCGTCCCGCCGCCGCAGCCGCACACCGCGACGACGTCCCGCCAGGCCTCGGCGGGAGCGCTCCAGCGCGCGAAGTCCCAATGCATCAGCTCCGGCCGCGCCGGCCAGGCCAGGCCGTCGTCATCGGGCAGCGCCGCGTAGACACGCCCGGCGCCGGCCGCCAGCGCGGAGGTGGCCGCGAGCCACGCGGCACCACGCATCGTCGGCGCCCCGCCGAGCACCACCACGTCGCCATGCCGCCCCTTGTGGCTCGAGGCCGACCGGCGGAAATCGCGCTGCCAGCGCGCGATGCGCTCACGGCCGAAGAGCGTGGCGGGCGCTTGCGCGACGGCGCCCTCGGCCGGCGCCTCGCCGAGGTCATCGAACCACAGGCGCCCGGCGAGCGCGCGCCCTTCGCCGGTGAACAGCCCGGTCTTGAGTGTCAGGAAGGTCAGCGTGTGGTCGGCCTCGACCACGTCGGCGCCCAGCGGCTGGCCCGTGCGCGCGTCGAGCCCGCTCGGCAGGTCCACGGAAAGCACCAGGGCGCCAGCACTGCGCAAGGCGGCGATGGCCTGGATCGCTTCGACGAACGCGCCGTCGGGCGCGCGGTTCGCGCCAAGGCCGAGGAGGGCATCGATGACCAAGTCGGCATCGTGTGGCAGCGGGGCGAGGTCGGTGAGCGGCGTCAAGCCAGCGGCACGAGCGCCGTCGAGCGCATGGGCCGCATCGGTGCCCGGGCGCGGTTCAGCCCCGATGAGACGCAGGTCGACGCGCCATCCGCGTGCCGCGAGATGCCGGGCCGCGATGAGGCCGTCGCCGCCGTTGTTGCCGGGGCCGGCGATGACGACGGCGTGGCGGCCGAGCGGTCGCAGCGCCAGCGCGAGTCGGGCGACCGCCAGGCCGGCTCGTTCGATCAGCGTGTGGGGCGGGTGGCGCGAGAGCGCGGCCGACTCGATGCGTCGACTCGACGCCGCATCGTGCAAGGGCTGCGCGAGGGAGAGGGGGAGGACGGGCCGCATGGCGCCGACTCTAGCGCTTCGGGCCCCGCGGAGCGTGGCGAGGCCGGGCGCCGCCAGACGCTTCCGCGTCGATGGTCAGCGCAGCCGGCCGGGCTCCAGCAGCGCGGCGTCGATGCCCGGGTCCTGCTTCGCCAGCCGGGCCGAGATCAATTGCGCCGCGGCGCCGGCCATGGTCCAGCCATGCTCGCCGTGGCCGATGTTGAGCCAGACGCCGGGCAGGCCCGACTCGCCGATCAGCGGCAGCTCGTCGGGCAGCAGCAGCCGCGCGGTCTTCCAGCGCTGTTGTCCGCCGGCCAGCAGCGCGCCGGGGAACCAGTCATGCGCCGCCTGGTGCAACGCGCCCATCGACTGGCCGTCGGGCTGCGACGAGGCGCCGCCGAGTTCGTTCGCGCCGCCCACGCGCACGCGCTGCCCCAGCCGGGTGAGGCTGACGCCGAGGCTCATGTCGATCACGGTGGCGCGCGGCCCCAGGTCCGGGTGCGCTTCCAACTGCCGCAGCGGCGCCGTGATCGTGTGGGTGTGGACCGTTCCCCAGGGCAGCTTCAGGCCCTGGGCCGCGAGCAGCGGCGCCGCGCCCTTGCCCGCGCACACCAGCACCGCGTCCACGCGCACCGGCTCGCCGGCCGCGACGTGCACCGCGGGCGAGCTGCCCGGCTCGATGCGCAGCACGTCGGTGTTGAAGTGCCAGCGCACGCCCAGCCGCTGCGCCTCCACCCGCAGCGCCTGGCTGAACTGGCGCGCGTTGGCGGCCTCGTCCTGCGTCAGCAGGATGCCGCCGTGCAGCGACGTTTCGGCGTTGAGCCCCGGCTCCTGCGCGCGGCATCCCTCGGCATCGAGCTCGCGGTGCGGCACCTGCCGCTCCTGCAGCCGGGCGAGCAGCGCCGCCGCGGCCTTGTAGTCCTTGGCGCTGCGCCACAGCAGCAGCACGCCGGCCTCGCGCTCGACCTCCATCTGGAGTTCGCGCCGCCACACCGCCATCACCGCCTGGCCGCGCAGCGCCAGCGCGTGCAGCGCCTCGGGCATCGCCTGCGCGCCGCGCGCACGACCGGCGCGCCAGTGGGCGAAGCGCCAGCCGATCTGGCCCGGCTTGCCGCGCCAGCGCAGCGGCGCGTTCGCCCGCGCGGCCATCAGGCCCGGCGCGATGAGCCCCGGCGGTGCGAAGCTCGCGCCGGTCGCGACGCTGGTGTCGCGCTCGAAGACCTGGACCTCGTGCCCTTGCAGCGCGAGTTCGTAGGCGCTGGTCACGCCGGCCAGGCCGGCGCCGATGATGGCGATCCGCATCTCAGCTCGCTCCCGCCGCCAGGGCCGCTTCGACGCGCGCGGCCGCGCCGAGCACGGCCGCGTCGCGCGACGCCGGCGCCCACAGCATCAGGCCGACCGGCAGCTCGCCGGGGCGCTCGCACGGGATCGAGATCGCGCAGCCGTCGAGCAGGTTCACGACGGCGGTGTTGCGCAGCAGGCGCGCGTTGGTGGCAAAGAACAGGTCGTCGCTGTGCAGCAAGGGGGCGATCTCCGGGGCTTGCAGGGGAACGGTGGGGCTGAGGAAGACATCGATGCCCTGCATCGAGGCCGTCATGTCGTGGATCCAGCGCTGGCGCGCGTCGAGCAGCGCCTGGTAGGCGTCGGGCGCGATCGACGCGCCGCGGCGGATGCGCAGCGCGACGCGCGGGTCGTAGCGGTCGCCGCGTTCGGCGAGGCGCGCATGGTGCCATGCCCAGGCCTCGGCGGCGGTGATGCCGCCCTGGGTTTGCAGTTCCGCCACACGGGGCAGGGCGGGCAGCGCGCGTTCCTCGATGCGCGCGCCGGCGGACCGCAGCGTCGCCAGGGCGCGCTCGAAGGCGCTCGCGACCGCCGGCTCCAGCTCGTCCTGCATGAAGGTCGGCGTGATCGCGAATCGCCAGGCCGACAGCGGGCGCGCGTCGATCTCGAGCGCAGCGCTGCTCAGCACCGCATCCAGCAGCGCCGCGTCCCTCACCGAGCGCGTGATCGCGCCGGCCGTGTCCAGTGACGGCGAGAGCGGCAGGCAGCCGCCCAGCGGCACCCGCCGCGCCGTGCCCTTGAAGCCCACCAGGCCCTGCAGCGCGGCCGGGATGCGCAGCGAGCCGCCGGTGTCCGAGCCGAGCGCGGCCCACGCCGCGCCCGCCGCGACGCTGACCGCGCCGCCGGAAGTCGAGCCGCCGGGGATGCGGTCCAGGCCGTCGAGGGCGTGTGTCACCGGATTGCGGGGCGTGCCGTGATGCGGATTGATGCCGACGCCGGAGAAGGCGAACTCGCTCAGATGGGTGTGCCCGACCAGCGCCGCCCCGGCAGCGCGCAGCCGGGCCACGGCCGGGGCGTCGCGGGTGGCGGGCGGGGCGTCGTCCATCGCGGCGGAGGCTGCCGTGGTCGGCACGCCGGCGACGTCGAACAGGTCCTTCACCGAGACCGCCAGGCCGCCCAGCGGCGGGCGAGGCTCGCCGCGGGCCGCCGCCGTGTCGCTGGTCTGGGCGGCGGCGAGGGCCTCCGCGTCGAAGCGTCGCAGGAAGACGTGCTCGCAGGCCGGCGCGTCGGCGCGGGCCAGGTTGGCGGCGAGCAGGGCGGCGGCCGACTGGCGGCCCTCGCGCAGGGACGCCAGCGCGTCGGTCAAGTCGATCGGCATGCCAAAACGGGTTATACTCTTCGGGTTTTTGCCGGACGACCCAGCCAAGGGGGCTGGAATCCGGCGGAAACGCGGTGTGCAGGCGGGGACTCAAGTCCTTGTCGCACCTCGCAAATTCGCGGATCCGGCGAATCAAGGTGTTGCAACGTACAAGCAGACGTCGCAATTCGTGCCGGATTCTAGAACCAACCTTCGGAGTACTTATGTCCGTCACGATGCGTGAGATGCTGGAAGCCGGCGTCCATTTCGGTCACCAAACCCGCTTCTGGAACCCCAAGATGGCCCCGTATATCTACGGCCATCGCAACAAGATCCACATCATCAACCTCGAGAAGACGCTGCCCGCGTTCGAGGAGGCCCTGAAGTTCGTGCGCCAGCTCGCTGCCAAGCGCGGCACGATCCTGATGGTCGGCACCAAGCGCCAGGCCCGTGACATCGTCGCCGCCGAAGCCGAGCGCGCCGGCGTGCCCAGCGTGAACCAGCGTTGGCTGGGCGGCACGCTGACCAACTTCAAGACGGTCAAGACCTCGCTGAAGAAGCTCAAGGACATGCAGAGCCAGATCGACGCCGGCACCCAGCCCGCGATCAAGAAGGAAGCCCTGATGTTCCAGCGCGATATCAGCAAGCTGGAAAAGAACATCGGCGGCATCCAGGACATGGCCGCGCTGCCTGACGCCCTGTTCGTCATCGACGTCGGCTACCACAAGATCGCCGTCGCCGAAGCCAAGAAGCTGGGCATCCCGGTCATCGGCGTCGTCGACACCAACCACTCGCCCGAAGGCATCGACTACGTCATCCCCGGCAACGACGACTCGGCCAAGGCGGTCGCCCTGTACGCCAAGGCCGTCGCCGACGCCGTGCTGGAAGGCCGTGCCAACTCGACGAACGAAGTCGTCCAGGCCGTCGCCGCCGAAGGCGACGAGTTCGTGGAAGTGAACGAAGGCGCCTGATCCAGGCCCGAAGCCCTCAAGGGACATGACAAGGGGGCTGATTCAGCCCCCTTCGTCCAACCAGATTCAGAATTCCGCGGCGCCGGGTCGTTCCGGGCCGCGACACACGGAGATTGAAATGGCAGCAATTACCGCAAGCATGGTCGCCGAGCTGCGCGCCCGCACCGACTCCCCGATGATGGAGTGCAAGAAGGCCCTGACCGAGGCCGACGGCGACATGACCCGCGCGGAAGAGATCCTGCGCGTCAAGCTGGGCAACAAGGCCGGCAAGGCCGCCTCGCGCATCACCGCCGAAGGCGTCGTCGCCGCCGCCGTGAAGGGTGCCGCCGGTGCCGTCATCGAAGTCAACTGCGAAACCGACTTCGTTTCCAAGAACGACGCCTTCCTGGCCTTCGTGAACGCGCTGGCCGGCCTGGTCGCCGAGAACAACCCCGCCGACATCGCCGCCCTGTCCGCCCTGCCGCTGTCGCAGGAAGGCTTCGGCCCGACGGTCGAGGACGTGCGCAAGGGCCTGATCGGCAAGATCGGCGAGAACATGACGATCCGCCGCTTCAAGCGCTACGAAGGCGCCAAGCTGGCGTCCTACCTGCACGGCACCCGCATCGGCGTGATCGTCGAGTTCGAAGGTGACGAAGTCGCCGCCAAGGACGTCGCGATGCACGTCGCCGCGATGAAGCCGGCTGCGCTGTCGTCCGCCGAAGTCCCGGCCGAGCTGGTCGAGAAGGAGCGCAAGATCGCCGCCGAGAAGGCCGCCGAATCCGGCAAGCCGGCCGAGATCGTCGCCAAGATGGTCGAGGGCTCGGTGCAGAAGTTCCTGAAGGAAGTCTCGCTGCTGGACCAGGTCTTCGTGAAGGCCGCCGACGGCAAGCAGACCGTCGCCCAGATGCTCAAGGAGAAGGCCACGACGGTGAAGTCGTTCACCCTGTACGTGGTGGGCGAGGGCATCGAGAAGAAGGTCGACGACTTCGCCGCCGAAGTGGCTGCCCAGGTGGCGGCCGCGAGCAAGCAGCAATAAGCATCGCGACTCAAAAAGGGCGCCTCTGGCGCCCTTTACACTTGTGCGCTTGCGCATGCAGGCGCACGCACGACACTCTCTCTATCGGCTGTATTGACGAGGTAACAATGCCCGCCCACAAACGCATCCTGCTCAAGCTTTCCGGTGAAGCCCTGATGGGCGACGACTCCTACGGCATCAACCGCGCGACCATCGTGCGCATGGTCCAGGAAATCCAGGAAGTGACGAAGCTCGGCGTCGAAGTCGCGGTCGTCATCGGCGGCGGGAACATCTTCCGCGGCGTGGCGGGTGGCTCGGTGGGCATGGACCGCGCGACGGCCGACTACATGGGCATGCTGGCGACGGTGATGAACTCGCTGGCCCTGGCCGACACGATGCGCCAGGAAGGCATGACCGCCCGCGTCATGTCGGCGATCGCGATCGAGCAGGTCGTCGAGCCCTACGTGCGCCCCAAGGCGCTGCAGTATCTGGAAGAGGGCAAGGTCGTCGTGTTCGCCGCCGGCACCGGCAACCCCTTCTTCACGACCGACACGGCCGCCGCGCTGCGCGGCGCGGAAGTGGGCGCCGAGATCATGCTCAAGGCGACCAAGGTGGACGGCGTCTACACCGCCGACCCGAAGAAGGACCCGACCGCGACGCGCTACGCCCGCATCACCTTCGACGAGGCCATCAGCAAGAACCTGCAAGTCCTGGACGCGACCGCGTTCGCGCTGTGCCGCGACCAGAAGCTCCCCATCAAGGTGTTCTCGATCTTCAAGCCGGGCGCGCTCAAGCGCGTCGTGATGGGTGAGGACGAAGGCACCCTGGTGCACGTCTGAGGCGGCTCGCGCGTTGGAGTCCGGATCGCCGCTCCGCCGGGAGCGGATCCTGCTCCGCCGACCCCGCTCGACCCTTTGATCCGAGGAAAAGAACATGAGCATCGCCGACATCAAGAAGAACGTCGAAGCCAAGATGGCCAAGTCCGTCGAGGCCTACAAGAACGAACTGCAGAAGATCCGTACCGGTCGCGCCCACCCCGGCCTGCTGGACCAGGTGCACGTGGACTACTACGGCTCGATGGTGCCGATCTCGCAGGTGGCCAACGTCACGCTGCTGGACGCCCGCACGGTCAGCGTGCAGCCCTGGGAGAAGGGCATGGGCCAGAAGATCGAGAAGGCCATCCGCGAATCCGACCTGGGCCTGAATCCGTCGTCGCAGGGCGACCTGATCCGCGTGCCGATGCCGCCGCTGTCGGAAGAGCGCCGCCGCGACCTGGTGAAGGTCGCCAAGGGCGCCGCCGAGGATGCCAAGGTCGCCGTGCGCAACCTGCGCCGCGACGCCAACGAGCAGGCCAAGAAGATGGCCAAGGACAAGCTCATCACCGAGGACGACGAGCGTCGCAGCCAGGACGAGGTCCAGAAGCTGACCGACCGCGTCGTCAACGAGATCGACAAGCTGCTCTCGGCCAAGGAAGCCGAGATCATGGCCGTCTGATCGTCGCGTCCTTGTGAGCGCCGACAGCAAGGCGGGTGTGCCCCGCCATGTGGCCATCGTCATGGATGGCAACGGTCGATGGGCGAAGAAGCGCTTCCTGCCGCGCTTCTTCGGCCACAAGCAGGGCGTGGACGCCCTGGTGCGCGTGGTGCAGGCCTGCATCGACCGCGACATCGAATACCTCACCGTCTTCGCCTTCTCCAGCGAGAACTGGAAGCGGCCCAGCGACGAGGTGTCCGGCCTGATGGGGCTGGTGCTGGCGGCGGTGTCCCGCTACCTGGCGCGCATGGGCGCGATGGGCGTGCGCATCCGCATCGTCGGCGACCGCGAGGCGGTGTCCGACAAGCTGCGGGCCGCCTGGGCCGAGGCCGAGAACTCGACCGCCCACAACAGCAAGCTGACGCTGAACGTCGCGTTCAACTACGGCGGCCGCTGGGACATCGTCCAGGCCTGCCGCAAGGCGATGGAGGCCGGCGTGCAACCGGCCGAGCTGACCGAGGCGAAGCTCTCCGAGTTCATGGCGATGAGCTATGCACCGGATCCCGACCTGTTCATCCGCACCGGCGGCGAGCTGCGCATCAGCAACTTCATGCTCTGGCAGACCGCCTACACCGAGTTCGTGTTCTCCGATTGCCTGTGGCCGGAGTTTGGCGAAGCGCAACTGGACGAGGCGATCGCCGCGTTCCGGGCGCGCGACCGCCGCTTCGGAGGCGTCAACGTGCCGGGCGTTGCCCAGGAGGCTTGAAATGCTGCTTCAGCGCGTGATCACGGCCCTGGTCCTGCTCGCGATCCTGTTGCCGGCGCTGTTCGCGTCGAACGCGATGTGGTTCGCGCTGCTGACGCTGGCCATGATCGCGGCGGCCGGGTGGGAATGGTCGCGGCTGAACGGCAAGCCCGGCGCTCCGGCGCTCGCGTTCGGCGCCGCGCTGGCGGCGGCCTGCGCGGCGACGTTCTACGTCGTCGGCTTCCAGGTGCCGGCCTGGTGCTGGTGGCTGGCGGGCGGGCTGTGGGTGCTCGGCGGCGTGCGTGCGCTGGCGGTCGGCGTGGCCGGTTGGCCCAGACTGTCGCCGGCGCTGCGGCTGCTCCTCGGGGCGGTGTTGCTGTGGGCGGCGTGGCTGGCGCTGGTCGTCGCGCGCCAGCGCGGCATCAATTTCCTGTTGTCGGCGATGTGCCTGGTCTGGATGGCCGACGTCGCCGCCTACTTCGCCGGCAAGACCTTCGGCCGTCGCAAGCTGGCGCCGGCGATCAGCCCGGGCAAGAGCTGGGAAGGCGCGATCGGCGGCCTGGTCGGCGTCATCGTCCTGGGCGTCGTCTGGGTGCATGTGATCGACCTGCGCCTGCCGGTGGATTCGCCCTCGATGTACACCGTGCTGGTGCAGCGGCTGGGCTTGGTGTCGCTGCTGGCGCTGGTCTTCCTGTCGGCGATGAGCGTCGTCGGCGACCTGTTCGAATCCTTGGTCAAGCGGGCCGCTGGCGCCAAGGACAGCAGCCAGCTGCTGCCCGGTCACGGCGGCGTGCTGGACCGTGTCGACGCGCTGCTGCCGGTCCTGCCGCTGGCGCTGGCGCTGACCTCCCTCTGATACCGCGGATTTCCCAGCGATGAGCTCCACCTTCCACCGTCCGCAGCAGGTCTGCGTGCTGGGGTCCACCGGATCGATCGGCACCAGCACGCTGGACGTGATCGCGCGACACCCCGACCGCTACCGCGTCTTCGCGCTGTCGGCGATGAGTCGCGTCGACGAACTGGCGGCCCAATGCCTGCAGCACCAGCCGCGCTTCGCCGTGCTGCCGGATGCCGCGCTGGCGGCGCAATTGCGCGCGAGACTGCGCGAAGCCGGCTCGCGCACCGAGGTGCTGGACGGCATGGCCGCGCTCAGCGAGATCGCCGCCCATCCCGAGGTGGATTCGGTGATGGCGGCGATCGTCGGCGCGGCCGGACTGCCGCCGGCGATGGCCGCGGCGCGCGCGGGCAAGCGCCTGCTGCTCGCCAACAAGGAGGCCATCGTGCTCGGCGGCGCGCTGTTCATGCAGGCGGTCGAGCAGGGCGGCGCCACGCTGCTGCCGGTGGACTCGGAGCACTCGGCGATCTTCCAGTGCCTGCCCGAGGACCGGTCGACCTGGTCCCAGCGCATCGACCACATCGTGCTCACCGCGTCCGGCGGGCCGTTCCGCCAGCGTGATACGGCCTCGCTCGCCGATGTCACGCCGGAGCAGGCCTGTGCGCATCCGAACTGGGTGATGGGTCGCAAGATCTCGGTGGACTCGGCCACGATGATGAACAAGGCACTCGAGGTCATCGAGGCGCGCTGGCTCTTCAACCTCAAGCCCGAGCAGATCCAGGTCCTGATCCACCCGCAGAGCATCGTGCACTCGATGGTGGTCTGCCGCGACCACTCGGTGCTGGCGCAGCTCGGCACGCCCGACATGCGGGTGCCCATCGCCTATGCGCTGGCCTTCCCCGAGCGCGTCGAGTCGGGTGCCGGGCTGCTGGACCTGCTCAAGACCCCCAGCCTGGCTTTCGAGGAGGCGGACGCGGTCCGCTTCCCCGGCCTGCACCTGTCGTGGCAGGCGCTGCGCGCGGCCGAGGGCAGCACCGCGGTCCTGAACGCGGCCAACGAGGAGGCAGTGGCTGCCTTCCTGGACCGCCAGCTGCGCTTCGATCACATCTGCCGCATCAACCGCGACGCGCTCGAGGCGGTGACGCCGCAGGTCGGCGAGGTCGACAGCGTCGAAGGCCTGCTGGCGCTCGATGCCCGGGCCCGCCGGCACGCCCGGCAGCGGATCGCGGCGCTTGCCGCCGCGGTCTGACCCTTCCGTCACCGGTCGCCACACCGATCCCGCCTTCGATCCAGGACGCCCGCGATGCTCTCCCAAGTCCTCTATTTCCTCGTCACGTTGGGCATCCTGATCGTGATCCACGAGTGGGGCCACTATCGCGTCGCCCGCGCCTGCGGCGTCAAGGTGCTGCGCTTCTCGGTCGGTTTCGGCCGTGTGCTGCTGCGTCGGCGCAAGTCGCCGGACAGCACCGAGTTCACGCTCAGCGCCATCCCGCTCGGCGGCTATGTCCGCATGCTCGATGAAAGCGACGGCCCGGTGGCGCCGGGCGAGCAGTCGCAGGCCTTCAATCGCAAATCCCTGTGGCAGCGCGCGGCCATCGTCGCCGCGGGCCCGGCCGCCAACCTGATCCTGGCGGTGCTGCTGTTCGCGGCGGTCGGCTGGATCGGGCGCGAGGAGCCCAAGGCGCTGCTCGGTTCGCCGGTGGCCGGAGGTCTTGCCGAGCGCGCCGGCCTGCGCGCCGGCGACCTGGTGCAGGCCTGGTCCTCCGATGGCGAGGACTGGGAGGACGTTCGTTCAATGCCGGACTTCGGCTGGCAGCTGGCGCAGGCGGTGGCCGACAAGCGGCCGCTGCTGCTGAGCGTCAGCGACGCGGCCGGCCATGGCCGCCGCACGGTCCGGCTGGAGACCGACACGCTGGAGAGCCGCGACTTCGACGAGAAGACCATGGGCCGCATCGGCCTGGGCGGCGTGTTCGTCGAGCCGGTGTTGGGGCGCATGGTCCCGGGCGAGCCCGCCGAGGCTGCCGGCCTGCTGCCCGGGGATCGCGTGCTGCGTGTCAATGACGAGCCGGTGCCGGACGTCGCCTGGTTCATCCAGCGCGTGCGCCGCGCGGTGGTCGACAACCAGGCGGAGCCGCTCAGACTGCAGGTCCTTCGCGACGGCCAGCAGCTCGAGCGGGTGGTCACGCCGCGCGTCGAGATCGCCGGCGACCAGCGCGTCGCGCGCATCGGCGCCGGCTTCGATGCCCGGCCGGCGCTGGTCACCGTCCACTACGGCCCCGTCGAATCGGTGAGGCAAGGCCTGACCCGGACCTGGGAACTCAGCGCGCTGACGGTGAAGACGCTGGGCCGCATGTTGGTGGGTGAAGCTTCGGTAAAGAACCTCAGCGGCCCCCTCACGATCGCCAAGGCCGCGGACCAGTCGGCGAGCCTCGGGCTGACGGCGTTCCTGAGTTTCCTCGCGGCGGTCAGCGTGAGCCTCGGAGTGCTGAACCTGCTGCCGCTGCCGATGCTCGATGGCGGACACCTGATGTATTATCTTTTCGAGGGTTTGAGCGGCCGCCCTGTCTCTGAGTGGTGGCACAAGCAGCTGCAACGTGCAGGCATCGCCGTCGTGCTGCTGATGATGAGCCTGGCCCTTTTCAACGATCTGACCCGCACGCTGGGTCTGCACTGAAGCTTCCGCATGTCCCGATTCCTGCCCGACGCCCTGCGCCCCCACGTGATTCAACTGGCGGTGCTGGCCACCGCGCTGCACGCCGGTTCCGCCTGGGCCGCCGAACCGTTCGTACTCAAGGACATCCGCGTCGAAGGCCTGCAGCGTACCGACCCGGGCACGGTCTTCGCGGCGCTGCCCTTCCGCATCGGTGACACCTACAACGACGAGAAGGGCGCCGCCGCGCTGCGTGCGCTGTTCGCGACCGGCCTGTTCAAGGACGTGCGGATCAACCTCGACACCGATGCGGTCGTCATCGTGATCGAGGAACGCCCGATCATCGCCAACGTCAGCTTCGTCGGCCTCAAGGAGTTCGATACCGAGGCCCTGACCAAGTCGCTGAAGGACGTGGGCATCGGCGAAGGCAAGCCCTTCGACAAGGCGCTGGCCGACCGCGCCGAGCAGGAACTCAAGCGGCAATACCTGACCCGCTCGCTGTACGGCGCCGAGGTCACGACGACGATCACTCCGATCGAACGCAACCGCGTCAACGTCAGCTTCTCGGTGAACGAGGGCGAGCCGGCCAAGATCGCCGAGATCCGCATCCTCGGCAACAAGGTCTTCAGCGAGAGCACGCTGACCGGCCTGCTCGAGCAGACCACCTCCGGCTGGCTGACCTGGTACACCAAGACCGACCGCTATTCCCGCGCCAAGCTGAACGCCGACCTGGAGACGATCCGTTCGTACTACCTGAACCGCGGCTACCTGGAGTTCAACGTCGAGTCGACCCAGGTCACGATCTCGCCGGACAAGCAGAGCATCAGCGTCGCGATCACGATCAGCGAAGGCCAGCCCTACACCGTCAACGGCATCAAGCTTGAAGGCGACTTCCTCGGACGCGAAGAGGAGTTCAAGCGCCTGGTCGCGCTCAAGCCGGGCCAGCCCTACAACGGCGAGGCGGTGGCGCAGACGACGCGCAACTTCCAGGACCTGTACGGCACCTTCGGTTATGCCTTCGCCCGCGTCGAGAGCCGGCCCGAGATCGACCGCGCCACCGGCCAGGTCACCGTCACGCTGGTGGGCGAGCCGCAGCGCCGCGTCTACGTGCGCCGCGTGCTGATCTCCGGGAACACGCGCACCCGCGACGAGGTCATCCGCCGCGAGTTCCGCCAGTTCGAATCGTCCTGGTACGACGGCGCGCGCATCAAGGCCTCGCGCGACCGCGTCGAGCGCCTGGGCTACTTCAAGGACGTCACCATCGACACGACCGAGGTGCCGGGCTCGCCCGACCAGGTCGACGTCACACTGACCGTCACCGAGCGTCCGACCGGCAACATCCAGATCGGCGCCGGCTACTCGAGCGCGAGCAAGCTGTCGCTGTCCGGCTCGATCTCGCAGGAGAACGTGTTCGGCTCCGGCAACTACCTGGGCATCCAGGTCAACACCGCCAGCACCGGTCGCTCGCTGGGCGTGACGACGGTGGACCCGTACTTCACGGTCGACGGCGTGTCGCGCGCGATCGACGTGTTCTACCGCACCGTCAAGCCGATCAACAACCTGGGCGAGGAATACGAGTTCGCCTCGTACGGCGGCTCGGTCAAGTTCGGCGTGCCGTTCTCGGAAGACGACACGGTGTTCTTCGGCATCGGCTACGAGACCACGCGCATCACGACGCGCACCGGCCTGCCCAACAGCTACTGGCTGTTCCGCGAGCAGTTCGGCGCCTCGGCGATGTCCATCCCGCTGACGATCGGCTGGAAGAAGGACAACCGTGACTCGGTGATCACGCCGACCGCCGGCGCGATGAAGCGCGTCAACCTGGAAATGAGCCCGGTCGGCGACTCGCGCTACACGATCGCCAACCTGCAGTACCAGGAGTTCTTCCCGCTGGGCCGCAAGTTCTCGCTGATGATCAATGGCGAATTCGCCTACGGCAAGGGTTTGGGCGGCCGGCCGTATCCGATCTTCAAGAACTTTTACGGCGGCGGCCTGGGCTCGGTGCGGGTGTTTGAGCCGGGCACGCTGGGTCCGGTCGACGTCACCGGTTCCTATACCGGCGGCAACCGCAAGTTCAACCTGAACACCGAGTTCTACGTCCCGGTGCCGGGCTCCGGCAACGACAAGAGCTTCCGCCTGTTCGGCTTCCTCGACGCCGGCAATGTCTGGGGGCAGGACGAGAAGCTGGACTTCCAGGACGTCCGGGCCTCGGCCGGCGTGGGCATCAGCTGGCTGTCGCCGATGGGCCCGCTGCGCCTGAGCTACGGCTCGCCGATCCGCAAGAAGTCCACGGATAGAATCGAGCGATTCCAATTCCAGATCGGGACTGCATTCTGATGAAGAGCAAGCTGTCGCAGATCGTCGCCACCGTCCTGTTGGCGGGTGCGACGACCCTGGGCGCGCAAGCCCAGGAAGTCAAGATCGGCTACGTCAACAGCGAGCGGATCCTGCGCGAGACCAACCTGGCTAAGGCCGCCGAGACCAAGCTGCAGGCCGAGTTCAGCCGCCGCGAAAAGGCCCTGCTGGACCTGGAGACCAAACTGCGCGGCGCCGCCGAGAAGCTCGACAAGGACAGCCCCGCGCTGAGCGAAGCCGAACGGGGCCGCCGCCAGCGCGAGCTGATCGAGCAGGACCGCGACCTGCAGCGCAAGCGCCGCGAGTTCAACGAGGACGTTGCCCAGCGCAAGAACGAGGAACTCTCCGCGGTGATCGAGAAGGCCAACAAGGTCATCAAGAAGATCTTCGAGGATGACAAGTACGACCTGATCGTTCAGGATGCGATTCATGCCAGCCCCCGCGTGGACATCACGAAGAAGGTGATCGACCAGCTCAACGCACAGAAGTGACCATGAAACAGCTTGTGGTCTCGGATCTGATCGCCGCCTTGGGCGGCGATCTTGTTGGTGCCTCCGATGTGGCGATCGGCACGATCGCGCCCCTGGAGGAAGCCGGCGCGGACGCGATCGCCTTCCTCTCGAATCCGAAGTACGAATCGCAGCTCGCCACGACCGGCGCGGCCTGCGTGATCGTGTCGCCCAAGCTGGCCGAGGCCGCCGCGGCGCGCCGGGGGGATGGCTCGACCGCCTGCTGCATCGTCGCGCCGGATCCCTACCTCTATTTCGCCCGCCTGACCCAGTGGTGGGCCGCGAACATGCGCAAGCCGCGCGCGGCGCCGGCCATCCATCCGACGGCCACCGTCGCGGCGGACGCGACCCTGGGCCGCGACGTCGAGGTCGGCCCGCATGCGGTGATCGAGTCCGGCGCCGTGCTGGGCGACGGCGCCCGCATCGGCGCGCACACCATCGTCGAACAGGACGCCCGCGTTGGCGCGCACACGCGCCTGGCACCCCATGTGGTGTTCGGCCATGACTGCGTGATCGGTGCCCACTCGCTGGTGCACAGCGGCGTGGTGATCGGCGCCGACGGTTTCGGCTTCGCGCCCACCAAGGGCGCCGCCGGCGTCGAGTGGGTGAAGATCGAGCAGCTCGGCGCGGTGCGCATCGGCGACGGCGTGGAGATCGGCGCCAACACCTGCATCGACCGCGGCGCGCTGGGCGACACGGTGATCGCCGACGGCGTGATCATCGACAACCTCGTCCAGATCGCCCACAACGTGAAGATCGGCCGCGGCACGGCCATCGCCGGCGCGGTGGCGATCGCGGGCAGCGCCGAGATCGGCGCGAACTGCATCGTGGCCGGCGCGGCGCGCATCAACGGCCACATCAAGATCACCGACGGCGTGCAGATCGGCCCGACGGCCAACATCAGCAACAGCATCGACAAGGCCGGCGCCTACGCCGGCATGTGGCCCTTCGAGGACGCCGCGTCCTGGCAGAAGAACGCCGCCGCGCTGCGCGGGCTCTATGAGCTGCGCCAGCGCGTGCGAGCCCTGGAAAAGAAGACGACATGAACGAGACCCGCATCGACATCCACGGCATCCTCGAGAAGCTGCCCCATCGCTACCCGATCCTGCTGGTGGACCGCGTCCTGGAGGTGGAGAAGGGCGTGCGCATCCGCGCGATCAAGAACGTCAGCATCAACGAGCCCTTCTTCCTGGGCCACTTCCCGCACCGGCCGGTGATGCCGGGCGTGCTGATCCTGGAAGCGCTGGCGCAGGCCGCGACGCTGCTGGCGGTGGAGAGCTACAACTTCACGCTGGACGAGAACCATGTCGTCTACTTCGCCGGCATCGACAACGCCCGCTTCAAGCGCCCGGTGGAGCCGGGGGACCAGCTGATCCTGGAAGTGACGCTGGACCGCGCCAAGGCCGGCATCTACAAGTTCGGCGCCAAGGCGCTGGTGGGCACCGACATCGTGGCCGAGGCCGGCCTGATGTGCACGATGCGCAAGCTGGACTGCTGATCGGCGTCCGCCCCGTTCCCGCAGCCTCCTCACGCCCATGGCCCAGATCCATCCCACCGCCATCGTCGATCCGAAGGCGCAGCTCGACGACACCGTCCAGGTCGGTCCCTACGCGGTGATCGGCCCCGAGGTGCGCATCGGCGCGGGCACGCGCATCGGTCCGCACACCGTCGTCGAGGGCAGGACCACGATCGGCCGCGACAACGTCATCTTCCAGTTCGCGTCGATCGGCGCGATGCCGCAGGACATGAGCCATGGCGGCGAGGTGACGGAGCTGGTGATCGGCGATCGCAACACGATCCGCGAGTTCTGCACCTTCAACACCGGCACCTTCAAGGAGCAGGGCGTCACCCGCGTCGGCTCGGACAACTGGATCATGGCCTACGTACACCTGGCGCATGACGTGATCGTCGGCGACCACTGCGTGCTGGCCAACAACGCCACGCTGGCCGGCCACGTCCATGTCGGCGACTGGGCGACCATCGGCGGCCTGACCGGCGTCCACCAGTTCGTGCATGTCGGCGCGCACGCGATGATCGGCTTCCAGGGCCATGTCGCGCAGGACGTCGCCCCGTACATGACCGTCGACGGCAATCCGCTGACGGTGCGGGCGGTCAACCTCACCGGGCTGCGCCGCCGCGGCTTCAGCAATGACCGGCTGGGCGTGATCCGCCAGGTCCACAAGCTGCTGTTCCGCGACGGCACGACGCTGGAGCAGTCGGTGGCCAACCTGGAGGCGCTCAAGCAAGGCCAGGACGCGGAGTCCATCCGCGACATCCAGGTGATGCTGGACTTCCTGGCCGGCGCCAAGCGCGGCCTCGTCCGCTGATCGGCCCGGACGCATGACATGACCTCCACGGATCCTCGACTGGGCCTGGTGGCCGGCGAGGCCTCCGGGGACCTGCTCGCGAGCCTGCTGCTGCAGGGCTTGAAGGCGCGCTGGCCGGGCCTGACCGCCGCGGGCATCGGCGGGCCGAAGATGCAGGCGCAGGGCTTCGACGCCTGGTGGCCCAGCCACAAGCTGTCGATCTTCGGCTACTGGGACGCGATCAAGAACATCCGCGAACTGCTGGCGATCCGCCGCCAGCTCGGGGATCGGCTGCTGGCGGAGCGCCCGTCGGTGTTCGTGGGCGTCGACGCGCCGGACTTCAACTTCGGCCTGGAGCAGCGGCTGCGCGAAGCCGGCATCAAGACCGTGCACTTCGTCTGCCCGTCGATCTGGGCCTGGCGCGCGGAGCGCGTCACCACGATCAAGCGCAGCGCGGACCATGTGCTGTGCCTGTTCCCGTTCGAGCCCGAGATCCTGGCCAAGGCCGGCATCCCGGCGACCTACGTCGGCCACCCGCTCGCGGACCAGATCCCGCTCGAGCCGCCCCGCGAGGACGCGCGCGCCGCGCTCGGCCTGGCGGAGGGCGACACGGTCGTCGCGATCCTGCCGGGCAGCCGCCGCAGCGAGCTGACCTACATCGGCCCGCCGCTGCTGCAGGCGGCCCAGCGGATGCTGCAGGCGCGGCCGGCGCTGCGCTTCGTGATCCCGATCGCGCCGGGGTTGCGGCCGATGGTCGAGGCGCTGATGGCCGAGCACGGCCAGGGCCTGCCGATGACGCTGGTGGACGGCCGCGCGCAGGACGCGCTGGCCGCCTGCGACCTGACGCTGGTCGCCAGCGGCACCGCGACGCTGGAGGCGGCGCTGCTCAAGCGCCCGATGGTGATCGCCTACAAGCTGCACTGGTTCAATGCCTGGCGGATGAAGGGCAAGGCGCTGCTGCCCTGGGTGGGCTTGCCCAACGTGCTGGCGCGTGAGACGCTGGTGCCGGAATGCCTGCAGGACGAGTGCACCGGCGAGCGCATCGCCCGCGAGGGCCTGGCGTGGCTGGACGACGCGCCGCGGCGCGAGCGGCTGCGCGAGCGCTTCCTCGATATCCACCAACAGCTGCGCTGCAACACCGCGCGAAGGGCCGGCGATGCGATCGCGAAAATCCTCGGCGCCTGAACGTCCGACGCAGCTCGGCCTCGAGTGGGCCGGCGAGGGCCTGCTGTGCGGCGTCGACGAGGCGGGGCGGGGCCCGCTGGCCGGACCGGTGGTCGCGGCGGCGGTGATCCTCGACGACCAGAGTCCGATCAAGGGCTTGAACGACTCGAAGGTGCTGAGCGAGAAGAAGCGCGAGCAGCTCTTCGACGAGATCCGCGCGAAGGCGCTGTGCTTCTGCATCGCGGAGGCGACGGTCGAGGAGATCGACCGCATCAACATTCTGCAGGCGACGATGCTGGCGATGCGCCGCGCGGTCGAGGGCCTGCGGCTGAAGCCCGGGCGCGTCCAGGTGGACGGCAACCGGCTGCCGGTGCTGCGCATCCCGGCCGAGGCGATCGTCCGGGGCGATGCGCTGGTGCCGGCGATCTCGGCGGCGTCCATCCTGGCCAAGGTGCACCGCGACCGCTTCTGCCTGCAGATGCATGAGCAGCATCCGCAGTACGGCTTCGACAGCCACAAGGGCTACGGCACGCGCGAGCACCTCGAGGCGCTGCGCGTGCATGGCGCGACGGTCTGGCATCGGCAGAGCTTCGCGCCGGTCCGATCGCTCGACCTGAGCGACATGAGCCTGGCGGTCGACGCCGCGGCGCTGGACTGAGCGCATCCCGCCGCGCGGCGACCCTCCGGAGCGTGCGCGGCCCCGTTCGTTGGATCACTTTGAAGAAGGCGCCGCATGAGCTGGCAGTCGATCACCGCCCGAGACAACCCCCACCTGCAGCGCCTGCGCAAGCTGGCGCAGGACGGCGGCGCCTACCGCAAGCTCGGCGGCGTGTGGCTGGAGGGCGACCACCTGGCGCGCGCCGCGGTGCAGCGCGGCGTGCGGCCGGCGCTGGCGCTGATCACCGACGTGGCGGCGGCCGACGAGGCGCTGCGCGCGCTGGCTGACGCGGCGCCGAAGGTGCTGGTCGTCTCGCCGGCGCTGTTCAAGACGGTGTCCGGGCTGGAGTCGCCGGCGCAGATCGGTTTCGAGCTGCCGCTGCCGACGCAGCCGCGCATCGATGCCGGCGCGGATTCCGTCGTGCTGGACCGGCTGCAGGACGCGGGCAACGTCGGCACCATCCTGCGCAGCGCGGCGGCGCTCGGCTTCCGGCAGGTGCTCGCGCTGAAGGGCACGGCGGCGCTGTGGTCGCCCAAGGTGCTTCGCGCGGGCATGGGCGCGCATTTCGGGCTGAGCTTGATCGAGGGGCTGGCTGTCGAGGACCTCGACGCGCTGAAGGTGCCGCTGCTGGCCACCAGCTCGCACGCCGATGCGCTGCTGCATCAGGCCGAGCTGCCGAGCCCCTGCGCCTGGGTCATGGGCCACGAAGGGCAGGGCGTCGCCGAAGCGTTGATGCGGCGCTGCGCCCTGCGCGTCGGCATCCCACAGCCCGGCGGCGAGGAGTCGCTGAACGTCGCGAGCGCGGCGTCGATCTGTCTCTACGAATCGGCCAGGCGCCGGCTGGGCTGAAGGTCAGCGCGAGGCGACGGCCTGAGGGCAGTCAACGCGCCACCGCCAGCGCTGCCACGCCGAGCGCGATGAGCGCCGCCCCGGCGATGCGCCAGCCACGTTCGCCTTCGCCCAGCAGTTGTCCGCCGATCAGCGCGGCGAACAGCATCGACAGCTCCCGTGCCGGCGCCACCCGCGACAAGGGCGCCAGCTTCATCGCGTACAGCACCAGGATGTAGGCCGCCGGTGAGCCGATGGCCACCACCAGCGCATGCTTCCACTGCCGGCGCAGCGCCGGCAGGAATCCCGCCCGATCGCGCAGCACCGCCGGCAGGCTGACCGGCACCCGCAGCAGGTTGCAGAAGTAGTCGTAAAGGATGGGCGACAGTGCCAGGACCTTCACCGCGTAGCCGTCGATCACGCTGTAGGCGGCGATGGTCGCGCCGGTCAGCGCGCCCCACGCGATGCCCAACTTGCGTCTGCGCTGCCGCTCAGGATCGGCGCTCGCCGCGTCCTTGGCGAAGAAGGCGGGCCCCGCCGCCATCAGCAGGATGCCGCCGACCACGCCCGCCAGGCCCAGCGCGCCGCCCAGCCCCAGATGCTCGCCCAGCAGCAGCACGGCCACGAGCGAGGACAGCAGCGGTCCGCTGCCGCGCGCGACCGGATAGACCACCGTCATGTCCGCCGCGCGATAACCGGCGAGCAGCGCGTTGAAGTAGGCCAGGTGAACGACGGCGCTCGCGGCCGTGGCGGTCCACGCCTGCCAGCCCCAGCTGGGCAACTCGTCGAGCCCGACCACGAAGACGGCCGGCAGCCACAGCAGGCTGACGCCAAGCGCCGTCATGCAGGCGAAGTGATGGTTGCCCTGCGCCTTCTTCGCGGCGAAGTTCCACAGCGCGTGGATCAGCGCCGCCGCGACGACCAGGGCCAGCGCGGAAGCCGGCATCCGACGTCGCCGGGCTCAATACATCAGCCGGTCCGGGCGGATGTCGCGAAGAATCGTCGTCGCGATCTCCTCGATCGACTTGTGCGTCGACGACAGCCAGTTGATGCCGGCCTTCTTCATCATCGTCTCCGCCTCGCGGACCTCGTAATGGCAGTTCATCAGGTCGGCGTACTTGCTGCCCGGGCGGCGTTCGTTGCGCACCTGCGCCAGGCGCTCCGGATCGATCGTCAGGCCGAAACACTTCTTCTTGTGGGGCACCAGCAGCGAAGGCAGATGACCGCGCTCGAAGTCCTCGGGGATCAGCGGGTAGTTGGCCGCCTTGATGCCGTGCTGCATCGCCAGGTACAGCGAGGTGGGCGTCTTGCCGCAGCGGCTCACGCCGACCAGGATCACGTCCGCCGAATCGAGGTTGCGCGCGGACTGGCCATCGTCATGCGCCAGCGAGAAATTGATCGCCTCGATCCGGTCGTGGTACTCCTGGCTCTTGGCGACGTCGGAGAAACGCCCGACGCGGTGGCTGGACTTGATGCGGAATTCATCCTCCAGCGGCGCGATGAAGGTCCCGAACATGTCCATCACCAGGCCTTTGCACTCCTGGCGCACCACGTTGAGCACCTCGCGGTTCACCAGCGTGGCGAAGACGATGGGGCGCACGCCTTCGCGCTCGCCGGTCTCGTTGATCTCCTGCACCAGCTGGTGCGCCTTCTCGCCGCTGTCGATGAACGGGCGGCGCACATGGCGGGCCTTGACCGAGAACTGCGCCAGGATGGAGTTACCGAAGGTTTCGGCGGTGATGCCGGTGCCATCCGAGACGAAGTAGACGGTGTGCTGGGTCATGTCAGGCCTTTGAAACCGGTCGGGGAGCCTTCGCGGAAGCGGGCACGCCGCGTGCCGAAGCGAGAAGTTTCGCCGGTGGATCTCACCGGCCCGGCCCCGAACGAGGGCTTACATCATAGATCGGCCTCCCACTAGAATCGCCCGCAACTTGCCCCTGCCCACCGCATGAACGCCGCGCCGCGACGCCCACAAGAATCGACAAGACCTGTCGTGCGCCGTGCCATGCCCGTCTCCCTCGAAGCCGCCGGCCGCGCCGGCCCGCTCGGGAGCGCGCGGGGAGCCCCGGTTTCTCAACATCACGGAGTTTTCCCATGTCTGATGCACGCTTCGAGGCGACCGCCCTGGTCGTACCCTTCGAGAAACTGAGGATGTCCGACGTCGAGTCGGTGGGCGGCAAGAACGCCTCGCTCGGCGAAATGATCTCGCAGCTGGCCCAGTCCGGCGTGCGGGTCCCCGGCGGCTTCGCGACCACCGCGCATGCCTTCCGCGACTTCCTCAAGCACGAGGGCCTGGATGCCCGCATCCAGCGCCGCCTGGCCGACCTGAACACCGACGACGTGCGCGCCCTGGCCGCCGCCGGCGCCGAGATCCGCAGCTGGGTCGAGGCCCAGCCCTTCCCGGCCGACCTGGAAGCGGCGATCCGCGCCGAATTCGAGCGCCTGACCGCCGGCAACCCGGACGCGTCCTTCGCCGTGCGCTCGTCCGCGACCGCCGAGGACCTGCCCGACGCCTCCTTCGCCGGCCAGCAGGAGACCTTCCTGAACGTCGTCGGCATCGAGGACGTGCTGCACAAGATGAAGGAAGTCTTCGCGTCGCTCTACAACGACCGCGCGATCAGCTACCGCGTGCACAAGGGCTTCGCCCACGCGGACGTGGCGCTGTCGGCGGGCGTGCAGCGCATGGTGCGCTCCGACCTGGGCGCCGCCGGCGTCATGTTCACCATCGACACCGAGTCCGGCTTCAAGGACGTCGTCTTCATCACCTCCAGCTACGGCCTGGGCGAGACGGTGGTGCAGGGCGCGGTCAACCCCGACGAGTTCTACGTCCACAAGCCGGCGCTGCAACGCGGCAAGTTCGCGCTGATCCGGCGCAACCTCGGCTCCAAGCTGATCCAGATGACCTTCTCGACCCCGGAAGAGAAGGCCGCCAGCGGCAAGCTGGTCAAGACGGTGGAGGTCGAGGTCGAGCAGCGCAACCGCTACTCGCTCAATGACGACGACGTCATCGAACTGGCCAGGTACGCGCTGATCATCGAGCAGCACTATGGCCGCCCGATGGACATCGAGTGGGGCAAGGACGGCAACGACGGCAAGCTCTACATCCTGCAGGCGCGCCCGGAGACGGTGAAGAGCCAGGCCGAAGGCCAGGTCGAGCAGCGCTTCAAGCTCAAGGGCCAGGGCACGGTGCTGGCCGAGGGCCGCGCGATCGGCCAGAAGATCGGCACCGGCCCGGTGCGGCTGGTCGACAGCGTGGC
>Ga0268257_1000513_pt1 | contig 45911 bp, 42 predicted proteins | sample AgamicAtPrz_FD_200249 | JGI IMG/M metagenome (GOLD analysis project Ga0268257, IMG submission 200249) | Agave microbial communities from Guanajuato, Mexico - At.P.rz (v2) (version 3) | ecosystem: Host-associated > Plants > Phyllosphere > Phylloplane/Leaf | place: Guanajuato, Mexico | collected... | reverse complement strand
GGTCGACGGCGCCGAGCCGGAAGCCATTCGCAGCATCCTCGAAGTCGATCTTTACACCCAGGAAAGCCGTGATATCCAGGCCGCCAAGTTCTACGAGTGCATGGGCGGCTATGCGCCGACCATTGGCATCATCGGTGCGGTCATGGGGCTGATCCATGTGATGGGCAACCTGGCCGATCCCAGCCTGCTGGGCAGCGGCATTGCGGTGGCGTTCGTTGCCACCATCTACGGTGTGGCCATCGCCAACCTCTTGTTGCTGCCGATCGGCAACAAGCTGAAATCGGTCGCCATGCGCCAGTCGGCGTATCGGGAAATGCTGCTCGAAGGCATCCTGTCCATCGGCGAAGGCGAAAATCCACGGTCCATCGAGCTGAAGCTGCAAGGCTTCATGAGCTGATCATGGCCCGCCGACGCCGCCACGAAGAACACGAGAACCACGAGCGCTGGCTGGTTTCCTACGCCGACTTCATCACCCTGTTGTTTGCCTTCTTCGTGGTCATGTATTCGATTTCGTCGATCAACGAAGGAAAGTACAAGATTCTCTCGGAGACGCTAACCGGCGTGTTCAACCAGCCGGATCGCTCGATCAAGCCAATTCCGGTGGGCGACGAACGCCCGCGCACCACCGAGCCGGATCGTTCGATGGTCGACGAGGAGTCGTCGCAGCAACAGATCGCCGCCTCGACCCTGCAGAACATCGCCGACAGCATCCGCGACGCCTTTGGCGGCCTGCTGCAGAGCGATCAGCTCAAGGTACGCGGCAATGAGCTGTGGATCGAGATCGAGCTGAGTTCCGGGCTGCTGTTTCCCAGCGGTGATGCACTGCCCAACGACGAGGCCTTCGAGATCATCGAGAAGATCGCCAAGATCCTGGCGCCTTATGGCAACCCGATACATGTCGAGGGCTTCACCGACAATCAGCCGATCAAGACCCCGCAGTACCCGACCAACTGGGAGCTGTCGGCGGCGCGAGCGGCGAGCATCGTACGCATGCTGGCCATGGACGGTGTCGATCCGTCGCGTTTGGCGGCGGTTGGCTATGGTGAATTTCAACCGGTGGCCGACAACGCCACCGCAGAGGGCAGGGCGCGTAACCGCAGGGTGGTACTGGTGGTCTCGCGCAATCTGGATGTACGGCGTAGTGTGACGGGTACGGGAAGCGCCAACGCCCAGCCTGATAGCGCTATGCAGCGCGCTGGCACGCAACCTGCTACAGGCCCTGCAGCAACGGCGCCCGGCAACGGCACCGTCAATTCCCCGTCGCCAGCTGGTCAAGCGGGCAATTAGTCTCGGTCGGGCCAAGCCTGTCCCCGGGAGGATGAAGATTATGAGAGTGTGGGCGGTATCCAATCAGAAAGGTGGTGTGGGCAAAACCACGTCCAGTATCGCCCTGGCGGGCCTGTTGGCAGATGCCGGCAAGCGTGTGGTGGTGGTCGATCTCGACCCCCACGGCTCGATGACTAGCTATTTCGGCCACGATCCGGACACTCTGGAAAACAGCAATTTCGACCTGTTCCAGCATCAGGGCAACGTGCCGGAAGGCTTGCCCAAGCAACTGCTGCTGCCCACCAGCCATGAACGAATTTCCCTGCTGCCATCGAGCACCGCGCTGGCCACGCTTGAGCGTCAGTCGCCAGGCCAGAGCGGCTTGGGCCTGGTGATCGCCAAGAGCCTGGCGCAGTTGTGGCAGGATTTCGATTACGCGGTGATCGACAGCCCGCCGCTGCTCGGCGTATTGATGGTCAATGCGCTGGCGGCCAGCCAGCAGCTGGTGATTCCGGTGCAGACCGAGTTTTTGGCGGTCAAGGGCTTGGAGCGCATGGTCAATACGCTGACGATGATCAACCGCTCGCGCAAGCAGGCGCTTCCGTACACCATCGTGCCGACGCTGTTCGACCGCCGTACCCAGGCGTCGCTGTCGACCCTGCGCCTGCTCAAGCACACCTATCCCGAGCAGCTCTGGCAGGCTTACATCCCGGTCGATACCCGGCTTCGCGATGCCAGCCGGGCAGGACTCACGCCGTCGCAGTTCGACGCCAACAGCCGCGGCACCATCGCTTACCGGGCGCTGCTCAAGCATTTGCTGGCGCAGCAGCCGGCCTCCCAGGTGGCCTGAGTCATGGCCGCTGAATATTCTGCGCGAAACGGCTCAAGTCTGCGGCCCTTGCGGCCGATAGCTCATACAGAACTTTTCTGCAGGTTGCCTTCATGAGTCGTACCACTGCTACCGCAACTCGGCCCCAACTGGCGCTGCAGTCTTATCTCGATGGGCTGCTGCAGGATGCGGCCATCGAACTGGAACAAACGATCGAGCACAGCACCCTCGATGATTTCGAGGCCGCCGTGCTCGAGGAACAGGTGCGTGACGCGCAACTGGCGCCGCGCGCCGAAGCGCCTGCGCTGACCCTGGTGCAGCCAGCCGTCGCCGAGGTGGTGAGCGAGCCCCTCGTTGAGGTAGCCGCTCCGGTCGCCGAGGTCGCTGCACCGGCTATCGTCGAGCCGATTCCAATGCCGCCGGTGGTCGAGCCGGTCGCCGACGTGAACCGCCCGGCGCCACAGATTTTCTCCAGCCAGCCCGACGGCCGCCCCGACTGGGCCGAAGAGCCGTTCGAATGTCTGCTTTTCGATGTCGCCGGACTGACCCTGGCGGTACCGCTGGTGTGCCTGGGCTCGATCTATCCGCTCGCCGGCCAGGAACTGACGCCTTTATTTGGCCAACCTGACTGGTTTTTGGGCATACTGCCATCACAGTCCGGTAACCTGAAGGTGCTCGATACCGCCCGCTGGGTCATGCCGGATCGCTACCGGGATGATTTCAAGCAGGGCCTGCAGTACGTGATTTCCGTGCAGGGCTACGAGTGGGGGCTGGCGGTGCATCAGGTCAGCCGCTCGATTCGCCTGAATCCGGACGAAGTCAAATGGCGCAGCCAGCGTGCCCAGCGGCCCTGGCTGGCGGGTACCGTGATCGAACACATGTGTGCGCTGCTGGATGTCGCTGCCCTGGCTGAGCTGATCGCCAGTGGCGCCACCAAGCGCATGCACAACGGGCAGATACACTGATAACGTTCGTACGCGCGAAAGGGCGTGCGATCACTTGAATAGCGGGACTCCCGCGCACCGCAACGCGCGGTCAATGACGAGGCTAGGCCATGAAGAAAAGCTCTGCACAAGGCGCTGAAGATCCGATCCTGCAGTGGGTCACGTTCCGTCTGGACAACGAGACCTACGGCATCAACGTGATGCAGGTGCAGGAAGTGCTGCGTTACACCGAGATCGCCCCGGTACCGGGCGCGCCGAGCTACGTGCTGGGGATCATCAACCTGCGCGGCAACGTGGTTACCGTCATCGACACGCGCCAGCGTTTCGGCCTGGATTCGTCCGATGTCACCGACAACACCCGTATCGTGATCATCGAGGCGGACAAGCAGGTTGTGGGCATTCTGGTCGACAGCGTGGCTGAAGTGGTTTACCTGCGTCAGTCCGAGGTGGAAACCGCTCCGAATGTCGGTAACGACGAATCGGCCAAGTTCATCCAGGGCGTGTGCAACAAGAACGGCGAGCTGCTGATTCTGGTCGAGCTGGACAAGATGATGACCGAGGAGGAGTGGTCGGAGCTGGAGAGCATCTGAGGTGCTCGAAGCCGCACTTATCGTTCTCGCTCTGGTCTGCGCCGGCTTGGTGGGCGCCTGCGTCTGGCTTGCCGGACGTTTGCGCCTGGCCAGCCAGCTGCAGGCCGAGCGCGATGCCCAGCGTGACCAGCGCATCCGCGAGCTGGGCAAACGCCTGGACACCTACCTGACGGGCAGCATCCGCATGGGCGAGGAGCTTCACGAGCTGCGTCGCACCGTGGCGCCGCTGCCGGACAAGCTGACCCAGATCGAACAGCGCGACCCCACCAGCCTGTCGTTCACCCAGGCTGCACGCCTGGTCGGTATGGGCGCCAGTGCTGACGACCTGACTCAATCCTGTGGCCTCAGCAAGGCCGAAGCAGAACTGGTCGCCAAGCTGCACCAGGCGCGCCGCTCCTAAGCATTCGTTTTATCCCTTCGAATCTCGCACCTGGGTATCGCTTCGCTCGACCCAGGCTACGTTAGATCTCCAAATCTCCCGATATCCTGTCCAATGCAGTTGCTTGCGGGCCGCGTCCTTCACCCGTAGCCAGGCCTTGAGCGAAGCGATAGCCGGGACAACAGCGGTCGGTTGGTGATCTAGCGCTTGCGGTTTTTACCAGCAGGGCCTTCAAGCATCAGCGGCCCTCGCTTCGGCTTGCCGCGCGGGTCGAAGCCAGCCGGGAATTTGCCTTTCAGGTACCAGGCGAACGCGATGATTTCCGCGATGCAGCGGTACAACTGCTCGGGGATTGCCTCGCCCAGTTCCAGGCGCGCGAGCAGGCGCACCAGCTCGGCATTTTCGTAGATCGGCACATCATGGGCGCGGGCGATGGCGAGTATGGCCTCGGCCAGCTCGTCGTCGCCCTTGGCGCTGAGGTTGGGGGCATTCTGGCCGTCGTAGGTGAGGGCGATGGCCTGGCGGGGGGCTTTACTGCTCATGCGGTTTCATCGACCCAGCGTTGCTCCAAGGAGGTTTTCGGGCCTTGCGGCGGAGTGCCCTGGCTACAGGTCAGATCACCCACGGTCAGACCAGCGGCCACCAGGCGCTCACGCAGATTGCCCAGTTCGCGGTCGATCAGCCCAGCGGTGCTGGCCCGCTCAGCCCATAGTTGGCTGGACAGGCTGCCATGGGCCAGCTGTGCCTGCACCTGCAGCGGCCCCAGCGGATCGAGATCGAACGCCAGATCAATTCGCCATAGCGCTTCCTTGGGATCCTGCTTGGCGGAGGGCGCCGGCTCTTCGTGCTGGATCTTCACCTGCAGCGGTACCAGTTCGTGCTGATTGCGCATGGGCACTTCCATTTGCCAGGTAGTCAGCAGTTGGCCCTCAGGGCCGATCTGGCTTTGCGAAAGGCTGGACAGCTGGTGCGTCTGCAAACGTGAGATGGCCGCGGCCGCGAGCTTGAGCAGCGCTTCCAGATCCGCCTCTTCATCCATCGACTGCAGCAGGCGGCTGGGCAGGGGAAAGTTCATCGCCTGCTGACGACCGCTGCTCTGGCCGATGTTGCCCAGAACGTTGCGGGCAAAGGCCGGCAGTGCCTGGGTCATGGCGCTGGCCGATGCGTTCGCGGCGGCCAGTGGGGCTGCGCCGGGCAGCAACGGTAGCAACTGGCTGACCAGACGCAGCAGGTTGGCCTTCATGTCGGTGCCCAGGCCGCCGGTCTGGCCGGCCAGCAGTTTGCTCTCCAGAAACAGCCCACTGTTTTCCAGTGCCTGCATCAGGCTCTTGCCGTTGCTCAGCTGCTCACCGGTCGGCAGGGCACCCAGCAGCTTGTCGATACTGCCCTTCAGGCCATCGGGCAAGCCAGCCTGGTCGCTCACGCCCTTGAGCGCCGCCATCAGGCCTTCCAGCGAACCTTGGCGGGCTTGTTGACCACCGAGTTGCTGCTGCAGTGCCAGTTGGTCGAGGCGGCCACTGAGGGGCAGGAAGGCGAGGGACTGATCGCCCTGCACCCGAGCGCTGAGCAGGCTTCCCAGCGGCAGATCAAGGCTGGTTTCCAGGCTCAGCGTATTACCGGCCTGGCCTGTGTTGAGCAGGTTGACCAGTACTTTGAAAACGGTGGTCTGAGCAACCTGAACAGGCAGCGCTTCGCGGGAGATCACCTTGCCTTGCAGGAGCGTGCCAATGGGCAATTGCTCGAGATCGATGCTGGTCAAAGGCGTGTTGCTAGCGGCCAGTACTGTCAGTGCCAGGCGGGTGTCGGAAAGCGCGGTGACGGCCACGGTCGTGCCTTGAGCGATCGGCTGTGCACTGCTGGCCTGCACCGTGGTCTGGCGACCGCTATCCAGGTTCAGACGCAGTATCAGCTGGAAGCTCTGTGTTACTTCCTTGGAGGCAACCACCTCGGCCTTGGCGCTTTCTCCCGGGGCCATCAGGCCGTCCAGGGGATTGAGCAGCTTTACCGCCAGATCGCCAGCGCTAACTGTCGGTCTGTTGGCGGCGGGCGTCGGTGCAATAGGACGCGATCCACTGATCTCGGTCATTAAGTCTCATACTCTGGGCCCAAGCACGCTGCGGGTGAGCAGGGCGGGCATGTATACTCGCGGCCAATCCAAACGTCCGCAAGAGTATAGCGGCCGCAATCGTCTCGACTTGAACCAGGTGTCCGCGTTGTGAGCAGTCCCTTTCTCGAAGCAACTGCGCTGTCCTGCGAACGGGACTGGCGGCTGCTGTTCGAGAACCTGGACATCAGCCTGGATGCCGGGCAGATGCTGCAAGTCTCAGGCCCCAATGGCAGCGGCAAGACCAGCCTGCTGCGTGTGCTCGCCGGTCTCCGGCCGCCCACCAGCGGCACCGTACGCCTCAATGGCCAGCCTTTGGGCAGCCGCAGCGGTGGCCTGCTGTGGATCGGCCATGCCGCAGGAATCAAGGGCTTGCTCAGCGCCGAAGAAAACCTCGCCTGGCTGTGCGCCCTGCATCGCCCGGCGAGCCGCGAACAGATCTGGCAGGCTCTGCAGGCCGTGGGGCTGCGCGGTTTCGAGGATGTGCCGTGCCATACGCTGTCCGCTGGTCAGCAACGCCGTGTGGCCCTGGCGCGGTTGTATCTGGACAGCCCGCCTTTGTGGATTCTCGACGAGCCCTTCACGGCGCTGGACAAACAGGCGGTGAGCCAGCTCGAAGACCACCTGGCCGCCCATTGCCGGAGCGGCGGGCTGGTCATCCTGACCACCCACCACTCCCTGAGCGTGGTGCCGGATGGCTACCGTGATCTTGATCTGGGACAGCATGGCGCATGAATAGCGTGTTTATGCTGCTGGTCGTGCGCGAGGCGCGGTTGCTATGCCGCCGCCCCGCAGAGCTGGCCAACCCACTGGTGTTCTTCGCTATCGTCATCGCCCTGTTTCCACTGGCCGTCGGGCCACAAACACAGCTGCTGCAGAGCCTTTCACCCGGGTTGGTGTGGGTCGCAGCGCTGTTGGCGGTACTGCTCTCGCTCGATGGTCTGTTTCGCAGCGACTTCGAAGACGGCTCCCTGGAGCAATGGCTGCTTTCCTCGCACCCCTTGCCGATGCTGGTGCTGGCCAAGGTCGCGGCGCACTGGTTGTTCTCCGGCCTGGCCCTGGTGCTGCTGTCGCCGCTGCTGGCGTTGATGCTCGGCCTGCCGGCGCGCTGCCTGCCGGTGCTGCTGGCCTCCTTGCTGCTGGGCACGCCGATCCTCAGCCTGCTAGGGGCCATTGGCGCTGCGCTGACGGTGGGGCTCAAGCGTGGCGGACTATTGCTGGCGCTGCTCATTCTGCCTTTGTACATCCCGGTGCTGATTCTCGGCAGCGGGGCCTTGCAGGCGAGTCTGCAAGGGTTGCCGGTGGCCGGGCATCTGCTCTGGCTGGCCAGCCTCACCGCCTTGACGGTAACCCTGACACCCTTCGCCATAGCCGCCGGCCTGACTATCAGCGTCAGCGAGTGAATGAACGTGCTACCGGGGATGGCCGCCGGCCCTTACCTCGGAGAATGATGAGTGACCTGATGAACTGGACATGGTTTCACAAGCTGGGCTCGCCCAAATGGTTCTACGAGATCAGTGGCCGCTGGCTGCCCGGCTTGGCCGTTGCCGCTGCCGTGCTGCTGGCCGTGGGTACGGTCTGGGGCCTGGCCTTTGCGCCGCCGGACTACCAGCAGGGCAACAGTTTCCGGATCATCTACATCCATGTGCCGGCGGCGTTCCTGGCCCAGTCAATCTACGTGATGCTGGCGGTGGCCGGGGTGGTGGGCCTGGTGTGGAAAATGAAACTGGCCGACGTCGCCCTGCAGCAGGCGGCGCCAGTGGGGGCGTGGATGACCGCCATCGCGCTGATCACCGGCGCCATCTGGGGCAAGCCGACCTGGGGCACCTACTGGATCTGGGACGCGCGCCTGACCTCGATGCTGATCCTGCTGTTCCTGTACTTCGGCGTCATCGCCCTCGGCCAGGCGATCAGCAACCGCGACAGCGCCGCCAAGGCCACTGCGGTGCTGGCGGTGGTCGGCGTGATCAATATCCCGATCATCAAATATTCGGTCGAGTGGTGGAACACCCTGCACCAGCCGGCCACCTTCAGCATGATCGAAAAACCGGCAATGCCGGTGCAGATGTGGCTGCCGCTATTGATCATGGTGCTGGGCTTCTACTGCTTCTTCGCCGCGGTGCTGCTGATGCGCATGCGCCTCGAAGTACTGCGCCGTGAAGCGCGCAGCAGCTGGGTGAAAACCGAAATCCGCGCGCTGGTGGAGGGCAAACGATGAGCTTTGCGTCATTCGCCGACTTTTTCGCCATGGGCCATCACGGTGCCTACGTGTGGTCGGCCTACGGTATCTGCCTGGTGGTGCTGGTGCTCAATGTGCTGCTGCCGCTGCGGGCCAGGCGCCGTTACCTGCAGGATGAGGCGCGCCGTATGCGCCGGGAGGAGTCACGTTGAACGCCGTTCGCAAGAAGCGTCTGTTTATCGTCCTGGCCATCGTCGCCGGCGTCGGGATCGCCGTGGCGCTGGCCCTGAGCGCCCTGCAGCAGAACATCAACCTGTTCTACACGCCGACGCAGATCGCCAATGGTGAAGCACCACGCGATACCCGTATCCGCGCCGGGGGCATGGTGGAAAAAGGTTCGGTGAAGCGCTCCAGCGATTCGCTGCAGACCGACTTCGTGGTCACCGACTACGCAGCGCGGGTGACCATTCGCTTCCATGGCATCCTGCCGGATCTGTTCCGTGAAGGGCAGGGCATCGTGGCCATGGGCAAGATCGACGACAGCGGCATCTTGCTTGCCGACGAAGTGCTGGCCAAGCACGACGAGAACTACATGCCGCCGGAGGTCAAACAGGCCCTGGAGAAGAGCGGCATGAATACGCAATATGAGAAGGCCGGGGAGGCTGCGCAATGATTCCCGAACTCGGCCACCTGGCGATGATTCTGGCCCTGTGCCTGGCCCTGGTGCAGGCGACCCTGCCGCTGATCGGCGCCTGGCGCGGCGACCGCCAGTGGATGAGCCTCGCGCAGCCGGCGGCCTGGGGGCAGTTCGCCTTTCTGGTGTTCGCCTTCGCCTGCCTCACGTATTGCTTCATGATCGACGACTTTTCCGTGGCCTATGTAGCGCAGAACTCCAACACCGCGCTGCCCTGGTACTACAAGTTCAGCGCCGTGTGGGGCGCCCACGAAGGTTCGCTGCTGCTCTGGGCACTGATTCTCGGTGGCTGGACCTTTGCCGTGGCGATCTTCTCGCGGCAGTTGCCCGAGGAAATGCTGGCGCGCGTGCTGGGCGTGATGGGCATCATCAGCGTGGGCTTTCTGCTGTTTCTGATCGTCACCTCCAACCCGTTCACCCGCCTGCTGCCGAACGTGCCGGCCGATGGCCGCGACCTCAACCCGCTGCTGCAGGACTTCGGCCTGATCATCCACCCGCCGATGCTGTACATGGGCTATGTGGGCTTTTCGGTGGCCTTTGCCTTCGCCATCGCCGCGCTGCTCGGCGGCAAGCTGGACGCTGCCTGGGCACGCTGGTCGCGGCCGTGGACCATCGTCGCCTGGGCCTTTCTCGGCATCGGCATAGCCCTGGGTTCCTGGTGGGCGTATTACGAGCTGGGCTGGGGCGGCTGGTGGTTCTGGGATCCGGTGGAGAACGCCTCGTTCATGCCCTGGCTGGTCGGCACGGCACTGATCCACTCCCTGGCGGTGACCGAGAAGCGCGGCGTATTCAAGAGCTGGACGGTGCTGCTGGCCATCGCCGCATTTTCCCTGAGCCTCTTGGGCACCTTCCTGGTTCGCTCCGGCGTGCTCACCTCGGTGCATGCCTTTGCCAGCGACCCGGAGCGCGGCGTGTTCATTCTCGCCTTTCTGCTGCTGGTGGTCGGCGGCTCGCTGACCCTGTTCGCCCTGCGTGCACCGGTGGTGCGCAGCCAGGTTGGCTTCGGCCTGTGGTCGCGGGAAACCCTGCTGCTGGCCAACAACCTGATTCTGGTGGTGGCCGCCTCGATGATCCTGCTCGGCACGCTCTATCCGCTGGTGCTCGATGCCCTGAGCGGCGCCAAGCTGTCGGTCGGCCCGCCGTACTTCAATGCGCTGTTCGTGCCGCTGATGGGGCTGTTGATGGCGGTGCTCGCGGTCGGCGTGCTGGTGCGCTGGAAGGACACGCCGCTGCGCTGGCTGCTGGGCATGCTCACCCCGGTGATGGTCGCCAGCGTGGCACTGGCGCTGCTGGCGAGTTTCCTGTGGGGCGATTTCCACTGGGCGGTGCTCGGCGTTTGCCTGCTGGCCGCCTGGGTAACCCTGGCCGGGCTGCGCGACATCCAGGATAAGACCCGTCACAAGGGCTTTTTCAAAGGCATGACCAGCCTGGGCCGCAGTTACTGGGGCATGCAGCTGGCACACCTGGGTTTGGCGGTCTGCGCCCTCGGTGTGATCCTCACCAGCCTGGGCAGCTTCGAGCGCGACATGCGCATGGCGCCGGGCGAGGCGGTGGAGCTGGGTGGCTACCGTTTCGTGTTCGAAGGGGCGGCACATCACGAAGGGCCGAACTTCATTTCCGACCGCGGCACCGTGCGCATTTTCGATGGCGAGCGGCAGATCGCCGTGCTGCATCCGGAAAAACGCCTGTACACGGTGCAGCAATCGGTGATGACCGAAGCCGGCATCGACGCAGGCCTGACCCGGGACCTGTTCGTCGCCCTCGGCGAGCCGCTGGAGCAGGGCGCCTGGGCGGTGCGCATCCATATCAAACCCTTCGTTCGCTGGATCTGGCTGGGCGCCCTGATGATGGGCTTCGGCGGCTTTCTCGCTGCCGCCGACAAGCGCTACCGGATGAAAGTCAAAACCCGCGTGCGTGACGCGCTGGGCCTGCAGGAGGCGCGTGCATGAGACGCCTGATCTTGTTGCTACCGCTGCTGATTTTTCTCGGCGTGGCGGTATTTCTCTACCGTGGGTTGTTTCTCGACCCGTCCGAGCTGCCGTCGGCATTGATCGGCAAACCTTTCCCGGCGTTTTCCCTGCCGGCGGTGGAGGGCGATCAGCTGATCACCCAGCAGAACCTGCTCGGCAAACCGTCGCTGGTCAACGTCTGGGCCACCTGGTGCGTGGCCTGCAAGGTCGAGCACCCGGTGCTCAACAAGCTGGCGTCCATGGGCGTGAACATCCATGGCGTCAACTACAAGGACGACAACGCGGCCGCGCAGAAATGGCTGAGCGAGTTCCATGATCCGTACCAGCTCAATATCAGCGATCCCAAGGGCACGCTGGGCCTGGATCTGGGCGTATACGGCGCGCCGGAAACCTTCTTCGTCGACGCCAAGGGCATCATTCGCCACAAGTTCGTCGGCGTGATCGACGAGGCAATCTGGCGCGAGAAGCTGGCGCCGCTGTACCAGCAACTGGTCGACGAGGCAGGCCAATGAGCCGCCTGTTGACCGGCCTGGTTCTGCTGCTGGCGCTGGGCGGCGTCGCCCAGGCGGCCATCGACACTTACGAGTTCGCCAGCGAGGCCGAACGTGATCGCTACCGCCAGCTCACCGAGGAGCTGCGCTGCCCCAAATGCCAGAACCAGAACATCGCCGACTCCAATGCGCCGATTGCCCTGGATTTGCGCGCCGAGATCTACCGCAAGCTCGAAGCGGGCGAGAGCAATGCGCAGATCATCGATTACCTGGTCGCCCGCTATGGCGACTTCGTGCTCTACAGGCCGCCGGTCAGCGGCCGCACGCTGCTGCTCTGGTATGGCCCAGGGGCCTTGCTGGTCGGCGGTTTCATCGTGCTCGCGGTGATCGTTCGCCGTCGCCGCAGGAGTGATGGGCCGACAGCCACCGGCCTTACCAGCGAAGAACAGCAACGTCTGGCGCACCTGCTCGAGCAGGCGTCTGAGGATAAGAAAGCCCCATGATCGAATTCTGGTTGTCCGCCGGCCTGCTGTGCCTGGTCGCGGTGAGTTTCCTGCTCATCCCGCTGCTGCGCGGGCGCAAGGTGCAGGCCGAGGAAGATCGTACTGCGCTGAACGTGACCCTCTATCAGGAGCGCCTGCGCGAGCTGGAGCAGCAGCATAGGGCCGGCACCCTGGATGGGGTGCAACTGCAGGCTGCCCGTGACGAAGCGGCACGCGAGCTGTTGGCCGACACCGAGGGCAGCGAAGCTCGCCAGGCTCGTCGCCTTGGCCGCGCCGTGCCGCTGCTGGCGGTGGTGCTGGTGCCCGTGCTGGCCGTGGTGCTGTATATGCAGTGGGGCGCCATCGACAAGGTCGAACAGGCGCGTACCTTCGCCGGTGAGCCACACAGCATCGAAGAGATGACCGCGCGCCTGGAGCAGGCCGTGCAGAACAACCCTGAGTCCGCCGAGGGCTGGTATTTCCTCGGCCGCAGCTATATGGCTCAGCAGCGCGCGGCGGACGCGGCGCGGGCGTTCGGCCAGGCGGTCAAGGTGGCGGGGCGCGAGCCGGAGCTGCTCGGCCAGTGGGCCCAGGCGCTGTATTTTGCCGCTGACAAACAGTGGAGCCCGCAGCTGGATGCGCTGACCAGCGAAGCCTTGAAAGCCGACCCGGAAGAGGTGACCAGCCTGGGCCTGCTGGGTATCGCCGCCTATGAGGAACAACGCTTCGCGGATGCCATCGGCTACTGGGATCGACTGGTCGCCGTGTTGCCTGAAAGCGACCCCTCTCGGCAGGCGATTGCCGGTGGTATCGAGCGCGCGCGCCAGGAGCTGGGATCGTCGGCTGAAAGTGCTGCCAGCGCCGCATCGCCACAAGCCGCAGTGGGTTTGCAGGTGCGTGTCGAGCTGGCCGAGGCGCTGCGCGACAAGGTGCAGCCGGGCGATGCGGTGTTCGTCTTCGCCCGGGCCGCTTCCGGGCCGCCGATGCCGCTGGCGGCCAAGCGCCTGAACGTGGCCGACCTGCCGGCTGAAGTCAGCCTCTCGGACAGCGATGCGATGATGCCGCAACTGAAACTTTCCGCGTTCGAGCAGGTTCAACTGGTAGCGCGCATTTCGCGCGCCGGCGATGCGAAAAACGGCGAGTGGATCGGCCAGGGGCAACCAGTGGCCAGCAGCACCCAGGACGTGCAACGCCTTGTCATCGATAGCCCTGACGGCACACCACCATGAACAGACTGATCTCCGCTGCCGTGGCAGCCACCGTTTTGAGCCTGGCCGGCTGTACCCTGCATAGCCCTGCGCCCGGCACGCCAGCTGGCGGGCCACCCACGCCGCCTACCGGCTCGCCGCCGGTGAGCAAATCCCATCCGCGTTTCGCGCCGCCGCCGGGCGTGTCCAGCCACTGGAATGGCGCACTTGGCGTGTACGAGATCGATTCGGAGCGCAACACCTACTACCGCGAGCGCACCTTCTATCGCTGGCAGGACGGCTGGAGCTGGGCTGGCACCCTGCAAGGCCCGTGGGAGCCACTGGATAGCACCGGCGTGCCGCCGCAGTTGTATCGCCATCACGCGCAGTGACGCGACGTAACGTCCGCACAGGTATTGATCCGCCAGAATGAGCCGTCCTGACAAAGGGCGGCTTTTTCGTTATAGCGTCGCATTACTCATCCGCTCGCATGTCCGGACCGTTTTCAGGCGTCTCGGTTTGCGGCCGCCTGTAGCCGGCGTCGTGTCTTGCGATTATCGAACTGCGGTTCGATAATCGCGCAAACCGTCTGGACGAGTGACAGTGCCATGCCCGAATCCCGTTCCGTGCCTGCGTCAATGGCGCCGCCGATCATCGCGTCGCCGGCCAAGCGCATCGAAGCCTTTACTGGCGACCCTAATTTCATGACCTCGCTGGCCCGGGGCCTGGCGGTGATTCACGCCTTTCAGGAGCGCAAGCGCCACCTGACCATCGCGCAGATCAGCCACCGCACCGAGATCCCGCGTGCGGCGGTACGCCGTTGCCTGCACACGCTGATGAAGCTCGGCTACGTGACCACCGATGGGCGCGTCTACTCGCTGCTGCCCAAGGTGCTGACCCTGGGCCACGCCTACCTGTCGTCCACGCCGATGGCCGTTACCGCGCAACCGATTCTCGACCGCCTCAGCGAGCAGCTGCACGAGGCCTGTTCGATGGCCACGCTGGAGGGCGACGAGATCCTCTATATCGCCCGCTCGGCGACGCCGCAGCGGCTGATCTCCGTGGACCTGAGTGTGGGCAGCCGCCTGCCAGCCTATTGCACCTCGATGGGTCGCATCCTGCTGGCGGCCCTGGATGACGCCGCGCTCGACGACTACCTGAGCCACGCCGATCTGCAGGTGAAAACCAGCCGCACCCTGCACACCCCCGAAGACCTGCGCGCCAATATCGAGGAAATCCGCCGCCAGGGCTGGGTGATCATCGACCAGGAGCTGGAAGTCAGCCTGCGCTCCATCGCTGTGCCGCTGAAGGATTCCGCCGGCCAGGTGCTGGCAGCCCTCAACGTTGGCACCCACGTGGGCCGCGTGTCGCGCCAGGAGCTGGAAAGCCGCTTCCTGCCCATTCTGCTCGAAGCCAGCCACGAGCTGAGCACACGGCTGTTCCAGTAGCACTCTGAACTCCCGGGTGTCGCTACGCTCGACTTGGGCTGCCTAGCTGTGATCCCGGAACCGTAGCCTGGGTTGAGCGTAGCGATACCCAGGAATAACTGTTCGCACAGACCGTGTCATACCCACCCCGCGGTGCGCCCATTCAACAACCTGATGATGGCTGGTACGCGCCTGCGCCTTCGCTACACTCGGGCTGTCTTTCATTGGCCAGCAGGGCAGGTTGAGCATGAGCAATCGCATGATGATCACGGGTGCCGGATCCGGTTTGGGGCGTGAATTGGCGCTGCGCTGGGCACGCGAAGGCTGGCGCCTGGCGCTGTCGGACGTCAACGACGCCGGGCTGGCGGAAACCCTGCGCCTGATGCGCGAGGTCGGCGGTGACGGTTTCACCATGCGCTGCGACGTGCGTGACTACAGCCAGCTGACCGCCCTGGCGCAGGCCTGCGAAGAGAAATTCGGCGGTATCGACATCATCATCAACAACGCCGGGGTCGCCTCGGGCGGCTTCTTCGCCGAGCTGTCGCTGGAGGACTGGGACTGGCAGCTGGCGATCAACCTGATGGGCGTGGTCAAGGGCTGCAAGGCGTTCCTGCCGCTGCTCGAACGCAGCCACGGGCGCATCGTCAACATCGCTTCGATGGCGGCGCTGATGCAGGGCCCGGGCATGAGCAACTACAACGTCGCCAAGGCTGGTGTGGTGGCGCTGTCGGAAAGCCTTTTGGCCGAGCTCAAGCCGCTGCAGGTCGGTGTGCACGTGGTGTGTCCGTCGTTCTTCCAGACCAACCTGCTCGACTCGTTTCGCGGGCCGACGCCGGCCATGAAGGCCCAGGTCGGTAAATTGCTGGAAAGCTCGCCGATCACCGCCGAGTTCATCGCCGACTACATCTTCAAGGCAGTCGCCGCCGGCGAGTTCATGATCCTGCCCCACGAGCAGGGCCGCCAGGCCTGGGCGCTGAAGCAGAAGAACCCGCAGCTGCTGTATGACGAGATGACCCTGATGTGCGAAAAGATGCGCGCCAAGGCGGCTGGGCAGCGCGAAGCAAAGACGCCTTGAACCTGTTCACGAGCGTTGGGTTTCTGGGCGCTTTTATCCTATGAATCGGCTGCAATAAGGCAGGAGCGGACGCTTCCAGCGTAGGCGTAGGGTGGACAACGCTCTTTTTGTCCACCATTGCGATTGCAGAGCGGTGGACGGGGCGGGCCGCGTAGGTGAAGCGTCGTCCACCCTACGAACTGTTCCATTGTGGGAGCGGGCCATGCCCGCGAAAGATCACGGGCATGGCCCGTTCCCCCTGATACTGCGCTGATGGCTGCTACCGCCAATTTGCAGGCAAAGCGCTGAAATCGGGCCGAATGATCGTAAACAGGTTCTCAGGCCATTGCAGAGAGCAAGCACACGCTCACGCTTGCTCTAATCGAAACGCACGAGTAGGGTTGCCCCCTCGGCTGAACCTGGCCAACTGATCAGGAACTCGTGTGAAACCCGTCTCCCGCGCTTTACTGCTGCTGGCCCTGGTGGCCGCAGCGGTGAACTTGCGACCCGGCATTACCTCGCTGGCGCCGCTTATCGAACGTATTGCTCAGGAGCTGTCCCTGAGCCGTGGCTTTATCAGCCTCACCACAGCGCTGCCGGTGCTGTGCATGGGGTTGCTGGCGCCCCTCGCGCCGCGGCTCGCCGTGCGCCTGGGGCTGGAGCGCACCATCACATTGTGTCTGGGCGCCATCGCCCTGGCATTGACGCTGCGTCTGGTCAGCCATTCCAGCACCATCCTGGTCGGCAGCGCAGTACTGCTTGGCGCCGCCATCGCCATCGCCGGGCCTTTGTTGTCGGGCTTCATCAAACGCCATTTTGCCGCGCGCATGGGCCAGGTGCTGGCCTGGTATTCGCTGAGCATGGCCATCGGTGGCGCCATCGGCGTGGTGCTGACCATGCCGGTCGCCCAGCTGTTCGGTGATGACTGGAGCTACGGCCTGGCGATCTGGTCATTGCCAGCGATAGCGGCGGTAGTCATCTGGTGCTGCCTGCCCAAGCAGAAGGCCGAGCCCCTGAGCCGCGAAGACGCCTCCGCCGGCTTGCCCTGGCGCGAGGGGCGGGCCTGGTTGATCAGCGCCTATTTTGCCCTGCAGGCCGGGCTGTTCTACGCGGTAGCGACCTGGACGGTGGCGCGCTATCAGGAGGCGGGCTTATCGGCGATGCACAGCAATACGCTGTTCAGCCTGGCCATGCTGATGGGCTTGCCGAGCTCCTTCGTGCTGCCCATGTTGGTACAGCGCTTCAACCGTTATCTGTTGATGGTCGCCTGCGGCAGCCTGACCCTGCTCAGCCTGGTGATGATCACCTTCGTTCCCACCTTCATCCCGGAGTTTTGGGCATTGACCATGGGCTTCGGCATGAGCGGCTCCTTCGCCTTGTCGCTGCTGCTGCCCATCTATGAGGCTGGCTCACCGATGGCGGTCAGCCGCTGGACGGCGATGATGCAGGGGATGGGTTATAGCGTGGCATGCCTGACGCCAGTGCTCAGCGGTCTGGCACGGGATATGGCGGGCACCTACCAGGTGCCCTTCATGGTGCTGACGGGGATGGCGGCAGTGATGGTGGTGCTCGCCTGGTTGATGAGAAAAGGCCCACGCCGGCCCTCGGTATAAATGGCTTCGTAGCCCGGGTAGAGCGAAGCGAAACCCGGGAGCATCGGTACCGGATTGAATGATCCCCATCACTGTCCTGAGCGCTTGCCCGGCCCGCAGCATTCCCCTATATCGCAGGCTGTGATAGAAGGCTGCCAGTTTTTAGCGGAGTGCCCCCGTGGAATCGGAATCCATCGTCTACGGCAACATTCGTGACTGGCCGTCGGACAGCCCGGCGGAGAGCCGCCTACGGCGTCTGCTCAACCGACAGGTGCTCGACGCACTGCCCAGCGGCGACGCCTGGCCTTTTCTCGGGCGCGAGATGTTCTCCTGCTGCCAGCAGCCGGGCAGCGGGCTCTACCAGACCCAGGTGATTCATTTTGGCGCCAGTTACCAGACCGTCGAATACGAGTGGAAGCTGTGGGTCGCCGAATTCGAAGCGCTGCTCAAACGCCTTTACTGGGCCAGTGCCGTGGTGCATCTGGAAACCGAACTGAACGGCACTCACACCTTCCGCTGGGAAGCCGAATCTGAAAGCGGGCTGCACAGCCCGCAGGACGGCGCATTGCGCGTGCGCTGCGCCTGGGAAAGGGAAGGGGGATTGCGCGGATAACGCGTTACCCAAACCATTCGCCGCGGGGCGCGGCTCCTACACGATCGCATGCAATCCAATCCGCGTAGGAGCGTCGCCCCGGCGCGAATCGATTGCGGCCTTACATCGCAATATGAACGCACGTGTTCAGTCGCAGGCGCCACGATTAACTCTCATCCTCCACCAGCCACTCCTTGGGCACATCGCGCTTCAACGCCAACTGACACTGCTGGCTTTCCGGGTCGAACACGATCACCGCTTCGCCCTTGTCGAGCGCGCGGCGTACGCGGTCGACGCGGGTTTGCAGCGGCGTATCGTCACCGTTGTCTGTGCCGTCGCGGGTCACGAAATCTTCGATAAGGCGGGTGAGGGTATCTGCCTCGAGCAGATTGGCGGGGATCAGCAAGGTTTTCTCCTGAGGCTTAGCGTGGCCTCTGACCAACGGATGCATGGATTTCTTTGGACGGTGCTCACTAACATTTGATCACGTCGGGGCGCTGCTGCTCAGCGATATGGTGAGTGAATCATCATGCCTGCCAACAACCCTGTTCAGTCAAAGACTTACGTTCATACGCCGGAAATCACTGCAATCGATCCACGACGTCAACCACATTTTCGAAGTTGATGCTTTTTTAGGCTGTTCAAAAGCTGACCAGCGTGCTACAACCTTTTCCATCGAGTGACATAGCCGCTTGAAAACGAAGGGAAAAGTATGACCAAGTCGGAGTTGATCGAAAGAATCGTCACCCATCAAGGGCAGCTTTCAAACAAAGATGTCGAGCTGGCCATCAAGACCATGCTGGAGCAGATGTCTCAGGCGCTGGCAACCGGTGACCGCATCGAGATCCGCGGCTTTGGCAGCTTTTCTCTCCATTACCGCGCGCCGCGTATCGGTCGCAATCCCAAGACCGGTCAGTCGGTACGCCTGGATGGCAAGTTCGTTCCGCACTTCAAGCCCGGCAAGGAGTTGCGTGATCGGGTGAATGACGAGGAGGAGTGATTCTCCTGGCTTGTGCTGACATCCGCGTTAGTTGCCCTTTGAGCACCCGGCGCCACGCGAGTGGCAGTGGCTCGCAATCAGCAGCCTGCAATGGGCTGTGGTGAAATTTCCGTTTTTCCCTTTAAGTAATTCTTTCGAGCCCATAAGGCCTCTTTGTCTCTACTTAAGAAAGTGCCGCCAGAGTATCTATCCTCGGGTTTCTGTTGTGGGGCCGGGCGGGGACGCCCAGTCCATGCCTGCGATTGGCCGAATGACGCTCAGCTCGCAAACCTGGCTACTAACTTGCGTGAGGCGCTGTAGCCTGGGTTGAGCGCAGCGATACCCGGGGAACCAAACGAAGATTTAGCAAAACACTATATGCCTTGGCTCTTTATTCAATGCGCCTCATAACGCATCATTATGCCCCTCGAAAATCACCCACCAGACGTTAAAGGATTAACTGATGGAATACCCGCACATCACCCATCATGGCGCCCAGGATGGCGTAACCGGCTCCTGCCACCAGTTGCATATGATGCAGGACAGCAGCGTCCTCATCGATTGTGGCCTTTTCCAAGGCGCCGACGCCTCGCCACTCGGTGCGCGGGCCGATCACCAGCTTATCGAGTTCCCCCTGGATGGCATTCGCGCTCTGGTCGTTACCCATGTGCATGCCGATCATGTAGGCCGCATTCCCTATCTGCTGGCCGGCGGCTTCGAAGGGCCGATCCTGTGCAGCGAGCCTTCGGCCAAACTGCTGCCCATCGTGCTGGAGGATGCCTTCAAGCTCACCTTCAGCCGCGATCAGAAACAAGTAGAGCGCTATCTGAAGCAGGTACAGGAGCGCATCATTGCGCTGCCCTACGACCACTGGTTTACCCTGCAAAGCGATGAAGGACTCGAAGCCAAGGTACGCCTGCAGCGCGCCGCCCATATGCTCGGCTCGGCCTACGTCGAGGTCGATTTGCAGTACAGCCCGGGCCAAGCGAGCAAGCGAGTTGTCTTCTCGGGTGACCTTGGCGCACCAGGCGCACCGATCCTCAAGCCCAGCGTGCCACCGAAGCGTGCCGACATTCTGGTGCTGGAAAGCACCTACGGCGACCGCCTGCATGAAGACCGCAGAACTCGACGCCAGCGCCTGGAACAGGTCATCGAGCACGCCCTGGCCAATAGCGGCACCGTGCTGATTCCGGCCTTCAGTGTCGGGCGAACCCAAGAACTGCTCTACGAACTGGAAGACATCATCCACAGCAAAAAGCTGGATGCAGCCGCCACCCAAGAGTCCCCTGTGGGAGCGGGCCACGCCCGCGAAAATCTTGACGCACCAGCAAATACCCAGGCAGAAATCAACTGGCCACGCCTACCCATCATCCTAGACTCACCCCTGGCCAGCCGCTTCACCCAGGCGTACCGCGAACTCAAAGATCACTGGAACGATGAAGCGCAAGCCCGCCTGCAGTCCGGCAGAAGGCCGCTGGCCTTCGACCAACTGATCACCGCCGACAGCCACGCCGATCACCAGAAGATCCTCAACCATCTGGTCAACAGCGCCCGGCCTGCCATCGTCATCGCTGGCAACGGCATGTGCTCCAGCGGTCGCATCGTCAATTATCTAAAGGCCATGCTGGGCGACCCACGGCACGACGTGCTGTTTGTCGGCTACCAGGCCAGAGGCACACCAGGCCATGCCATTCAACGTTTCGGCCCGCGCAATGGCTATGTGGAGTTTGACGGGCAGCGCTATGAAATTCGGGCAGCAGTGCACTGCATTGGCGGGTATTCGGCCCATGCCGATCAGGCCGGATTGGTCGCTTTTGTCACTACGATGGAGCAGTGGCCGGGAGAGATTCGGTTGGTGCATGGGGAGGGGAACGCTAAGGCGGCGTTGCGGCAAGCGCTGCTATGTCGATATTCGGCCGCGGGGCTGCCAGTGGTCATTACCGGCGAGGCTAACGGTGGTCTCTAGATGAGGCCGTGACGAGAGGCGCGATCCAGCCGCGTCCCGCGTGAGCACGAGCTCTGGGGCGGTACCGCTGCTAAGGCTAGCTATATAAAGCCGGCATGAGATTTTCATCACAGAGGTAGCGGACTCTCAGTAAATAATGAGTAGAATGCGGACCTCGACAGATCCTGGCTTGGCAACTAATGCATGGCGTTGGTGCTACCGGGCGTCGAACGATGGTGAAAATCACAGCCTGAGCCTCAAGCGCAGGCTCAAGAGGAATGTAGTGAAGGCAACGGTTTGCCTGATCCCGCGTAATGATGCCTGAATCCAGAAAAAGCCAGCGTCAGCATGCCCCGCTCACTCGCTCGAGCTTACGCGCGCGCCTTTCGCTTCTCCGTGCGCTTATCGGCTATGCCCGCTTTCTTTGTGCCCCCTGGGTCGGCCACGTTGCTGCAATGTCATGCACGGCCGTCCGCCGTGCAAGCTGTGCGCCTACGAATTTATATCCCGCACTCCCATCATTGCGAACTTACGGTCTGGCGCCGTTAGCACGCGTCATATTTCTTTCTACCGTTTTGAAACAGGATGACTGAGCCCATGTCGCAAGCCCCAACCGTCCGACCGCAGAGCGACGAAATCGATCTCGGCGAGCTAATGCGCGCACTGTGGGAGCGCAAGAAGCTGATCATCGGTGTCGCTGCTGTTGTCACGCTGTTGGCAGTTGCATATACACTGTTGGCAACCAAGTATTACCGAACCCAAAGCATTTTGCGGCCTGTTGCGATGAATGTGCTTGACGAGCTCAACGCATCTGGCCTTTACACCTTGACACCCGAAGAAGCACTAGAGCGAGTTGGTGCAGGTATCAGTTCCTACGAGTATCGGCTTGAGTACTTCAAGGCCAATCAGGAGCTTTTTGGACCTGATGCAATGAGCGATGGGGAAACGCCTGAGCAGGCGATGAACCAGATAATTGAAAATTTCGAAATACTGCGCCCTAACTCCAATCACCGTAACGGTGATTTTTCCTATGTGGGGCTCGCTTTTACCTATCCCTGGGGAGTGAAGGGCGCGGATATCGTCAACGGACTGATCCAATACGTCATTCAACGTGAGCGTACCGCCCTTGCGGAAGGTGTAGAAGTGATTATTCGTAATCGCCTCGCCAAGCTAGAGCAGCGCATGGCTGCCGAGCGGGCTGCCTACCAGGCTGTAAAGCAGGCAAAGATCGCCTCGCTCTCCGAGGCTAATGCCCTCAAGCGCGCGCAACTGCAGGATGAATTGCATTCGTTGCGCAAACAACTGCGCACACGACGCGAAGACCGCATTGCTCAGTTGAACGAAGCTATAATGATTGCCAAGTCTCTGGGTATTGAAAAACCAAGTACACCCTCCACCCTCGCGGATAGTGATTTTGTGTCAGGTGCAGGAAACGTGATTTATACTGAGGTCAATAATCAGCAGATTCCTCTTTATTTCATGGGGGCCCAAGCGCTGGAAGCCGAGCGCAATGTACTGCAAAAGCGTAGTTCGGATGAGTTTACTGAACCGCGAATTGCACAGATAGATGCTGACTTGCGGTTGCTTGAGCAGAATCGAGAAATTGAGTTGCTCACACAGCGCTCTAATGAGGATGTATATATCAAAAATTATGCGAGGTGGAATCAGGAGGCCACAGAGCTAAAAGGTCTAAATCTGGAACTTAGCAGTTTGCAGTTGGTAAGTATTGATAGACAAGCTATCTATCCCAACTCTGCAATTAAGCCTGCTTCCTCCTTGATCCTAATGTTAGGAGTCATATTAGGATTGATGCTGGGTATTTTTGCTGCGCTGATGCAAATGGTATTAAGCGAAAAGCTGTCCATCAAAAAAGCATAATGCAGTACTAGTGGTTAGTGCCGCTGGCTTTTTTGGTGGCTGTTATTAAGCGAATCATTAGGCAATAAATAGCCTCAGGGAAACTACTTATAACGGCAGTTTTCCATTATTTAAGCTGGATACAACTATGGATGATTACGTTGGTATTGGCAGGCGAAATGATATGGGCTTAATCAAGCTGCTTGAATTTCCTGTCTTGGGTGACGAGCGCGGCTCTTTAATTGCCCTCGAGGAAAATAAAAATATTCCCTTCGGCATTAGACGTGTCTATTACATATATGGCACGAAAGAGAACGTCGCAAGGGGATTTCATGCCCATAAAGAATTGGAGCAGATAGCAGTCTGTGTGTCGGGGCGCTGCCGGATGGTTTTGGATAATGGAGCTTCACGAGAGAGTGTGTGGTTAGATTCTCCCAGTAAAGCGATTTACATAGGCAATATGCTTTGGCGTGAGATGCATGATTTTAGTTCTGATTGTGTGTTGATGGTACTGGCGAGTCATGTGTTTAATGAGAATGATTACATAAGGGATTATAATGAGTTCATGGGGTTGGTGAATGTATGAGTTTTATTCACGCGTTGGCGGATGTTGCTGACTGTCAAATAGGGGAGGGTACAAATATTTGGCAGTTTGTTGTTGTTTTGAAGGGGGCGGTTATTGGTAAGAATTGCAATATATGTGCTCATGCTCTTATTGAGGGTGATGTATGTATAGGTAACAATGTCACGATCAAGTCAGGTGTGCAAATCTGGAATGGCACCCGTATAGGTGACAATGTATTCATAGGTCCTAATGCCACATTCACTAACGATCTGTATCCGCGATCAAAGGTTTATGCTGATGTATTCAAAGGGGTTCATATACAAGCGAATGCTAGTATAGGAGCTAATGCTACTCTGCTACCTGGGATTAGTGTCGGAGAAAATGCTTTAATTGGTGCCGGGGCCGTTGTCACTCGGGACGTTCCTGCTAATGCTGTGGTCGCAGGCAACCCAGCAAAAATTATTCGGTATTTGAAATGATTCCTTTCCTTGATCTTAAAGCCAACAATGCTCTTTATAGAGATGAGTTGATAGCTGCTGCTACAAGGGTTATTGACTCTGGCTGGTATGTGCTGGGCGAAGAGGTTGCGCAGTTTGAGAAAGAGTTTTCGGCGTACTGCGGTAGCCAATACTGTGTTGGCGTTGCCAATGGCTTGGACGCCCTTGTCCTTATCTTCCGAGCGTGGAAGGAAATGGGGAAGCTAAAGGATGGCGATGAAGTTCTTGTGCCTGCAAATACTTATATAGCGAGTATTCTGGCCATTACAGAGAACGGGCTGAAACCTATTTTGGTCGAGCCTGATCCCTATTCTTATAATCTCTGTCCGGCCAAAACCCGTGCAGCCATTACTCCTAATACCAAAGCAATTTTGGCTGTACATCTATACGGATTATTGGCGCCGATGCCTGAAATTATGGCCTTGGCGAAGGAATATAATTTATTGGTTGTAGAGGACTCTGCCCAGGCTCATGGTGCGCAGATATATGGCAAAAAAGCAGGCAATTGGGGGCATGCCGCGGGTTTTAGTTTTTACCCAGGTAAAAATTTGGGTGCGCTTGGTGATGCCGGGGCGGTAACGACAAGCGACGAAGGTTTGGCTCGCACTATTCGAGCCCTGGGAAACTACGGTAGTCATGTAAAATATGAAAACCTTTATCAAGGTGTCAATAGTCGTTTAGACGAATTGCAAGCAGCGTTATTACGAGTGAAGCTGAAATATTTAGACCGAGAGATCACGCGTAGAAGGAATATCGCAAGCGCATATCAGTGCTTCATTGACAACCCTTCAATCTCTCTTCCTGTGGCAACTGGTGCCGAATTCGTGCCAGAGACCCACGTTTTTCATTTATATGTAATACAGGTTAAAGAGCGAGAGCGCTTGCAAAAGCATTTGGAGGCGAATGGGGTAGTCTCTATGATCCATTATCCAATTCCCCCTCATAAACAAGAAGCATATCTGGCGAATTTTTCTGATAGCTTGCCTATTACTGAGAACATCCATAGGCGGGTTTTAAGTTTGCCAATAGGGCCCGCAATGACAGATATTCAAGTCGAACAAGTAATCAAGTCGTGTAACACCTATGACGGTAAATGAATGGATGTGTTTTCTAAGTTGCCATTTTTCAGTTAATTGGGCTGCCTGAAAGGTCTGCTTTAGGAGCGGTTGGTGCTTTATATCATAAAAAATTTGCTAGGTGTAATGACACCTATGCAGAAGAAAAAGTTCTATGTGCTCCAGTTTTTTGTTGTCTTAACGGCCCTGCTGGAAGTATTAAGTGTGTTTTCTATTGGTCCTTTTATGGCCCTTGTTGGTAACCTAGAGTTGCTAAAATCTAATGCTGTGTATAATTATTTTTATTTGGGTGCCGGCGAGCCCGATCCGTATGTTTTTTTGTTTTGGATAGGCTTACTTGTGCTTTTTTTCTTGTTTGCTGCCTCTTTAGTATCAATTATTACTGTGTGGAAGCTTTCTATTTTTGCTGCTCGCCTAGGTGCGGATTTCGGAAATTCGTTATACGAATATTACCTTGGGAAAAGCTTCCTCTACCATTCAAGGGTCAATAGCTCATTTTTAACTAAGCAAATAGCTACGGAGGTTAATAGAGTTACAGATAACGTGATTCAACCTTTCGTTCAAATTAATGCAAGAATTGTAGCCTGTCTATTTATATCTTTTTTTGTTTTTCTTTATAGCCCTGTGGTCTCACTGGTTGGCGTATTGGTGTTGATGTCTTGTTATGGCCTCTTGTTTTGGTTTGTGAAGGGGCGTCTAGTAAGAAATGGGCAGGCCATCAGTGAAGCATCAAAAAAACGGTATTTGCTAATTAATGAAGGTTTTGGTGCTGTTAAAGAAGTACATCTTCTTAATCGTGAAAGAAATCTTATTGATTTATTTAAGCTGAGTGGCGATGTTTTTGCTGGCTCGTACGGCACTAGCAATGGTCTCTACAATATGCCGCGTTATATCATGGAGTTTGTGGTATACAGTGGTATGATTGCATTGATTCTTGCTCTTATCGTTGCGCATGAAGGTAACTTGTCAGATATATTGCCCGTGATGGCGGTGCTCGGTATTTCTGCATTTAAATTGCTACCATCATTCCAGCAAATTTATAGCGGTGCTGCACAAATAAAAAGCAACCTGTCGGCATTTGAAGCAATCAAAGACGATTTGCTTGCATCCAGAAAGATGGCAGAGGCACCAGTCGAGACTTCGACAGTTGGGGCAAAAGCTTCAGAAGGTGTGGGATTGCGACTGTCTGATATTTATTTTAAATATCCCGAGAAAGAGCGAAACGCCATTGATGGCGTTAATTTGTACATTCCTCCCCGAAGCATTATTGGGATTGTAGGTGCTTCGGGATCGGGTAAGTCAACCCTTGTTGATATTATGCTCGGATTGATTCCACCTGACAGTGGTGAGGTAAAATTTGGAGATGAAAAGCTCAATGCTTCAAATGTGAGGCTTTGGCAAAAAAATGTGGGTTATGTGCCTCAAAGCATTTTTCTGAAAGACGGCAGTATTGCTGAAAACATTGCCTTTGGACTTTCCTTGGATGATGTGGATTTCGACAAGGTCAACAGTGCGATAAAATTAGCTCATTTAGACTCTTTTATCGAAGCGCTGCCGGAAGGGCTGATGACCTGCATTGGTGAGCGTGGCGTACAGCTATCGGGTGGCCAGCGGCAGCGAATTGGTATTGCCAGATCATTATATAATGACGCTAAATACTTATTTTTCGATGAGGCCACGAGTGCGCTTGATGGTGTTACCGAAAATATAATTATGGAAGCAATCGACAGTATGAGTGGTTATAAGACTATCGTGATGATTGCTCATCGGTTGAATACGGTAAAAAAATGCACCCATATTTTCTTTATGGAAAATGGCCGGATTGCTGATCAAGGTAGCTATGAGTACTTACTGGCCAATAACTCTTCCTTTAAAGCGATGGCTATGGGGACGAATGAATATGACAAATGACTTTGTGGCCAGTGACGAGCTAACTATCGTTGTTAATACGTGTGATGCATACAGTGATGTGCTAACTGTTTTTTTTGCGGCCATGAAGCTGCATTGGCCAGACTGTAATTGCCCAGTAGTTATAAATACTGAAAAGAATAATTGCTATAATTTCGATGGCGTTACAGTGCATAATTTTTCATCGGATACTGGTGCGGATCAGTGGGGTGGAAGGCTTGTTAGTACATTAGAAAGCATTGATTCAGAGTTCGTGCTGATGCTTTATGATGACTACATTCTTGAGGCTTCCGTGGATCAGAAGAGGCTTATCAACGCTTTTGAACTTCTCAAACGGCAGGCTAATGCTTCTGTCGTTTATCTCACTTCGGTTGGGTTTTCATCCGTTCAAGACCCTGGAGGCGATGTTAATTTTTCTATTGTGAAAGATTATTCTGATTACAGGTTGAATTCAGCGCCTGCCATTTGGAGGAAATCCGATCTTTTGCATTATACCAGTGAGCGAGATAATCCGTGGGCCTGGGAGGTTTTTGGAAGTTACCGGACATTTGGGGATGGTAAAATTTTTTACTGTCCTTCAACAGAGAAAGATGATGTCTTTATCTATAACTATAAGAAGGGCGGTGCCATTTATCGAGGTAAATGGGTGCGAGACGTTGTTGAAGTAATTGAAAGAACGCTGTCAGTGAGTGTCGATTATGAGGTTCGTGGGTTCTCCTCCTCTGTGCAGAACGAGAAGAGAAGCTTAGGGTGGAAATTGAGTTTCCTGAAAACCGGCTACCAAATGATAGGCATGAAAGTTGTTTTTTTTATCTTTCGATATGTGCGAGCTAAGTTGAATGGCCGGTGACTTGAAGAGTTTTTCGTTTTTAGTCCTTGCTTATAATCATGAGGAATACATTGTTCAGCATTTGGAGAGCATAAAATATTTGGTAGAGCGATATGGTGCTGGTGTAAGTTTTGAGATAATAGTTAATGATGATTGTTCAAGAGACTCAACAGTTAAACTTGTAGAAAAGTGGTTTGCGGTTAATGGCCACCTTTTTAATCGTGTCGTAAAGCTGTTTAACTCGGAAAACATTGGCACCTGTGCTAGCGTGGCTAACATGCTTGCTTCCGTTACTAGCGATTATTACAAATTGACGGCAGGCGATGATGTCTACTCGTTCGAAAATATCTTTGAGTTGGTTGTGCAGGGCGCCGACATATCCATTGCAAGTGGCCTGCCGCTTGATTTGAGTGATGGCCTTATTTCGCAAAAGTTTTCAGATGTTTTCGGCATTATTTCTTCTCAGGTTATTTACCATAAGAAACCATTGATCGAGCGGTTTAAATTCCTGTCCAACAATAATGCGCCGAATATTTTATATTTTCCAAATTATATTTCTGATCCTTCCGTTATTTCTTTTTTAAGTGGTTATGATGTTGTAGAGGACTGGCCAATACAGGTTGCAATCGCGGAAAAATATCCTAGAAGTAAGTTTTTTCTTGCGGATAAGTTTTATGTGTATTACCGGCGTACTCCTGGGTCTACTTATTTAGTTGCAGGGGGGCGTTTCTATAAGGATAAATGTAAATTATATGAGTATTTGATTTCTAAAGAAGCTTTTTTTTGGCCTCGCATTTTGCTACGGAATAGATATTTTTGTTTTCGATTAGGTAATCCCCTTTTAAATAAGTTTGGAAATCTTGCTTTTCTATTTTTCACAGCAAGCGTTGTCATGAATTTTTTCGAAATATATCGTCGCTTTAATAGGCTGAACTTAGACCTCCCTCGGCATCAGGAGCACTTTAATTATCTTGTTAGAAAATCCTCGCAGTCTATTAGTGTCTCTGAGTAGTAACTGATATGAAGCTGTTTATTCCCCTGTGTCTGATCGAGGCTTATCTGGGGTTGACCCTATTTATATATGGCTTCGGTCCGGTGCACTTTAAGGGGCATAATAGCGATGTTTTTTGGGCTTTAATTTTTCTTTATCATGTTGCTTTTGTGCTGGGCTATATGCTCTCCGTTTTTTTGTGGCGCAAGCCTGTGAGTGTGTTACGTACTGCTTATTCTCCCTCCTTATTTTACGTGTCTCTTTTTTTTGCCGTTGTTGGCGTATTGCTAGCATATAAAAATTTAATGTTGTCTCCCAGGTTTATTCCCCTTGATATGGTCCAAGAGGTTTGGAGAGGGGCCACGCATCCGGGTGATGTTTATTCTGAAAGAATGCAGCTGATCGCGGCGTCGGATGATAGGGGGGCAATGAGGTGGTTGAATATTTTGTCGATATTCTTCGCTTTTTTTAAGCTATTATTTATTTTTATTTTTGTATATCATTGGCGTCATTTGGGTTTTTTCGAGAAGTCTCTTTCTTGCGTTTACAGTCTTCTTTTTCTAGCTCCGGGAATAGCCTCTGGAACAAATAGCGTCGTTTTCATATTTTTTATATTTTTGATTTTTTCCATTGCCGTAGTTTTGTTTTTGAGAAGTCGACGAATTTTCTGGTTGTTCTCTGTTTTTGGCTGTGTCTTGGTCTTTATACCGATTGGCGGCTTTGGTTATATAATGAGCCAGCGTGGTGGTGGGTTTGATAATATCTCCGGGGTTTCCCCCTTGCGAGATATTTCTGTTCTTTTTGATACTCCCGATCTCGACACCTTTGTGGGGTTCTTTAGTTATTCTCTTGTTTGGTTGAACTATTATCTGGTTCAGGGCTACTATGGGTTCTCATTGGTGCTTGATATGGATCTTAACTGGACGTTTGGCTTTGGTAATTCTGCCTTTTTGCAACGACAGTTATTGCTCTTAACAGGTGTCGATATCTCAGGAGATACTTTCCAGTCCCGAATTAGCGCTGTATGGGACGAGAGTGCGCAGTGGCATAGCTTTTACGGTCACTTCGCGAACGATTTTGGTTTCGTCGGATTATCTTTTTTTATGTTGGTCTTGGGGTTTTTTATTGCCAGGGTCTGGTTGTCAGTGATTTATAGGAATAGTTTTTATGGTGCCGCTTTAATTCCGGTGCTTATGCTTATGTTCATATTTATTCCTGCGAATAATCAGGTTTTCGGATATATTGATACCTTTTCTTATTTTGTGTTCGTAACTGTTTTCTGGTTGCTGGAAGCTAAAAGCATTAGGTGGAGGAAAAGTGATGTTTAAAAAGAAAAAGCTACTTATTACAGGTGGCACCGGTTCTTTTGGTAACGCTGTCCTGAAGCGTTTTCTCGATACCGATATCGCTGAAATCCGCATCTTCAGCCGGGATGAGAAAAAACAGGATGACATGCGCAAGCATTACGCCAGCCCCAAGCTGAAGTTCTACATTGGCGACGTGCGCGACTACCAGGGCGTCCTGAATGCAACCCGTGGTGTGGATTACATTTTTCATGCGGCTGCACTCAAGCAAGTTCCGTCTTGCGAGTTTCACCCCATGGAGGCGGTCAAGACCAACGTGCTGGGCACCGAGAACCTGCTGGAAGCTGCCATTCAGAATGGTGTCAAGCGCGTGGTCTGCCTGAGTACTGACAAGGCCGTTTACCCGATCAACGCCATGGGTATTTCCAAGGCAATGATGGAAAAGGTCATGGTGGCCAAGTCGCGCAACCTCGACGATACCGGGACGGTCATCTGCGGTACCCGCTATGGCAATGTTATGGCTTCTCGCGGCTCGGTGATTCCGCTGTTCGTCGATCAGATTCGTGCCGGTAAGCCGCTGTCGATAACCGACCCGAATATGACCCGCTTCATGATGACCCTCGCCGATGCGGTCGACCTGGTGCTGTATGCATTCGAGCATGGCCGCAATGGCGATCTGTTCGTGCAGAAAGCACCTGCTGCGACCGTCGAAGTGCTTGCACAGGCGCTGACCTCTTTGCTGGGCAAACCCGACCATCCCATCCAGGTGATCGGTACCCGCCATGGCGAGAAGCTCTACGAGGCGCTGCTGAGCCGCGAGGAAATGGCCTGTGCCGAAGACCGTGGCGAGTACTACCGCGTGCCGCCGGACCTGCGCGACCTGAACTACAGCAAGTTCGTGGAGCAAGGCGAAGAGCGCATTTCCCATATGCAGGATTACAACTCCCACAATACCGAGCGCCTTGATGTGTCGGGCATGCAGGAGCTGTTGCTAAAGTTGAATTTCATGCGTGCTATTCAGCGCGGCGAAGACGCAGCGCCCGAGGAGTGAGCATGAAAGTATTGATCACCGGGGCCAACGGTTTTGTTGGCAAGAACCTGATCGTGCATCTCAACGAGCGTCAGGATGTTGAGGTTCTCACATTCGGTCGTTCCGATGACTTGGATGCACTTTGCGAGCGTGTGGCTCAAGCGGACTTTATCTTCCACCTGGCAGGTGTCAACCGCCCTCAGGATCCTGCGGAGTTTGGTCAGGGTAATACCGAACTGACCGTTGAACTGTGCAAGGCGATCGAGGCCAGCGGTCGGCAGACTCCGGTTGTCTACACTTCGTCGAGCCAGGCCGCGCTGGATAACCCCTATGGAGCCAGCAAACGTGGCGCCGAGGAGGCCCTGCAAGCGCTCTCGGCGCAGCACGGCAACCCGGTGCATGTGCTGCGGTTGCCGAATGTGTTCGGTAAATGGGCCAGACCGAATTACAACTCGGCAGTAGCCACCTTTTGCCACAATATCGCGCGTGATTTGCCTATCCAGATCAACGATCCGGCTGCTGTCGTCACCCTGGTGTATATCGATGACGTGATCGCTCATTTCCTCGCCTTGATGGCAGGCGAGGAGGCTAGCGCTGATGTGCAGCCACAATATCGGGTGAGTGTCGGCGAGATAGCCGACCGCCTGCGCGGCTTCAAGGAAAGCCGTAATACTTTGATCACGGATCGGGTAGGTGATGGTTTCGTACGCGCCCTGTACTCGACCTACTTGAGCTATCTGCCGCCCGAGCTATTTACCTACGAAGTGCCGAAGTATGGCGACCCGCGTGGTGTGTTCGTCGAGATGCTGAAGACCCCCGACTGCGGGCAGTTCTCGTTCTTTACTGCGCATCCGGGGATTACCCGTGGCGGCCATTATCACCATACCAAGACCGAGAAGTTTCTGGTCATCAAGGGGCGTGCGCGCTTTGGGTTTCGCCATATGACCTCGGGTGAGTTTCATGAGGTCGTCACCGAAGGCGATAAACCACAGATCGTCGAAACCGTACCCGGTTGGACACATGACATTACCAACATTGGCGACGAGGAAATGATCGTGATGCTCTGGGCCAACGAAATATTCGACCGCGCTCACCCCGATACCTACGCCTGCCAGGTGAAACCATGAAAAAACTCAAAGTCGCCACGGTCGTTGGCACCCGCCCCGAAATCATCCGCCTGGCACGAGTGATGGCCAAGCTGGACGAGCATTGCGATCACGTATTGATCCACACCGGGCAGAATTACGATTACGAACTCAATGAGATTTTTTTCGATGATCTGGGCATTCGCCGTCCCGATCATTTTCTCAATGCTGCGGGTGCCACGGGCGCAGAGACCATCGGCAACGTGATCATCGCGGTCGACAAGGTGTTGGCCGAAGTTCAGCCGGATGCGTTGCTCGTGCTGGGCGATACCAACAGTTGCATGGCAGTGATACCGGCAAAGCGACGCAAGATCCCTACCTTCCATATGGAAGCAGGCAACCGCTGTTTCGACATGCGGGTGCCGGAAGAGATCAACCGACGGATCGTCGATCACACGGCGGACATCAACCTGACCTACAGCACCATCGCGCGCGACTACCTGCTGCGTGAAGGGGTGTCGCCGGATATGGTGATCAAGACTGGCAGCCCGATGTTCGAGGTGTTGACCTACTATCGTGAAGGCATCGAAGCCTCCGACGTCCTCCAGCGCCTTGGGCTGGAAGAGGGCAAGTTCTTTGTAGTCAGTGCGCACCGCGAAGAGAACATCGATTCCGAGAAAAACTTCCGCAAGCTGGCCGAGATCTTGAATCAGGTCGCCGCGCACTACGATATGCCGGTGATCGTATCCACTCACCCGCGTACCCAAAAGCGTGTGGATGCATTGGGCGTGATCTTCCATGCCAATGTACGGCTGCTCAAGCCGCTGGGCTTCAAGGACTACAACAAGCTGCAGGCTTACGCCAAAGCGGTTTTGTCTGACAGTGGCACCATTTCGGAAGAGTCTTCGATTCTGAACTTCCCGGCGTTGAACATTCGTGAAGCCCACGAGCGCCCCGAGGGCATGGAAGAAGCTGCCGTGATGATGGTTGGGCTCGAAGTCGAGCGAGTGATGCAGGCGCTCCAGGTGCTCGAGTCGCAAGGTCGTGGTGACGAGCGCAGCTTGCGTTTGGTAGCCGATTACAGCATGCCCAACGTGGCGGACAAGGTTGTACGCATCGTGCACAGCTACCGCGATTACGTGATGCGCACCGTATGGAAACGGAACGACTGACGCGCATGCGAGAGGGAAGACTGAAGATCTTGATTGTCAGCCAGTATTTCTGGCCCGAGAATATGCGCGTCAACGACATGGCCGAAGAGCTGGTGCGCCGTGGGCATGAGGTCACCGTGCTGACGGCCTTGCCGAACTACCCCGAAGGTCAGGTGTTCGAGGCCTTTCGCAAGGCGCCGGAGCAGTTCGCCAACTATCAGGGCGCTGAGGTGGTGCGTGTACCTTTCATCCCGCGTGGTAAGCGCAGCCTAACGCTCGTTCTCAATTATCTGTCGTTCGTGGTGAGTGGTTCGTTGCTGGGTAGCTGGAAGCTGCGCGGCAGGCAGTTCGACGGCATATTCGTCTATGCAGTCTCGCCGATCATGTCGGCTATTCCGGCCCTGGTGATCGGCAGGCTGAAAAAGGCCCCGGTCAGCGTCTGGGTTCTTGACTTGTGGCCAGAGACCCTGCGTGCTGTCGGTGTCGTTCATGATGATCGTGCCTTGGCGCTGGTCGGCAAGGTGGTGTCGTGGATCTACAACCGTACCGATTACCTGCTACTCCAATCACGTGCCTTCGTAGACAGCGTACGCTCCTATTGCACGCGGCCTATCGAGCAGGAGCGGCTGGTGTATTTCCCCAGTTGGGCCGAAGACGGATTCAATGAGCTGCCTGAGGTGGGCTCGCCCTTGCTGGTTCGTTCGCCGGATGAGTTCACCATCCTGTTCGCTGGCAATCTGGGCGAGGCGCAGGATTTCCCAGCGATTCTCGAGGTGGCCGAAGCCTTGCGCGATGTCGTGAGGGTTCGTTGGGTATTAGTTGGCGACGGCCGCATGAGCGAGTGGCTGCAGCGCGAGGTTACGCAACGCAACCTCGACAATGTTCTTTTGCTTGGTCGTCATCCTTTGGAGGCCATGCCCGCGTTATTCGCGACGGCCGATGCCTTGCTGGTTTCCTTGAAAACGAATGAGGTGTTCGCCAAGACCATTCCCGGCAAGGTTCAGGCTTATCTCGCCTCGGGCAAGCCTGTGCTCGGGATGATCGGGGGCGAGGCGGCACGCGTCATCGAGGAATCGGGAGCGGGGCTTGCCTGTGCCTCGGGTGACCAGGCGGGGCTGTCCCGAATCGTGCAGCAGATGGCCGCCATGACGCACGCGCAACGTGTCACGATGGGGCAGGCGGGTAAGCGCTACTACGATGATCAGTTCGCCAAGGAAAAGATTTTCTCTAATCTGGAGCGCCTGTTCCGGCAGGGCACACGCAGGGACGGAAAACAGTGATGAAGCGAATATTGGTCACCGGGGGCAGTGGTTTCGTTGGCCGCACCTTGCTCGCGCGTTTGCATCAGGAAGGCTACGGATTGATCGCGCCATCGCGTACGCCCCTGGCCCAGGCGCCAGCGGGTGTCGTCAATCCACAGGTAGGTGGGCTGGCGGCGGATGTTGATTGGCGCGAATCGCTGGAGGGCGCTGCGGTCGTCATTCACAGCGCGGCTCGCGTTCATGTGATGAACGACACCGCTGCCGACCCCCTGGTGGAGTTTCGCAAGGCCAATGTCGACGGTACCCTGAGCCTGGCCAGGCAGGCTGCCGCAGCGGGCGTACGGCGTTTCATCTTCATCAGTTCGATCAAGGTCAATGGCGAGGGTACCGAGCTCGGTCATCCTTATTGTGCAGACGATACGCCTGACCCCCAAGACCCCTACGGGGTTTCCAAGATGGAGGCCGAGCAGGGCTTGCGGGCGCTGGCGAGCGAGACCGGTATGGAAGTGGTAATCATTAGGCCCGTGCTCGTTTACGGTCCCGGCGTAAAGGCCAATTTCCACAGCATGATGAGTTGGTTGCGCAAAGGTATTCCGCTGCCTTTGGGCGCTACGGGAAACAAGCGTAGCTTGGTGGCTGTGGACAACCTGGTTGACCTGATTGCCACCTGTATCGATCACCCTGCGGCGGCCAACCAGACCTTTCTGGTCAGCGACGGTGAGGATCTGTCCACGACGCAACTGTTGCGGCGCATGGGCACGGCGCTGGGCCGGCCAGCAAGGTTGTTGCCGGTTCCTGCGAGCCTGCTGCAAGCCGGCGCGGCAATGCTAGGTAAACGCGCCATTGCACAACGGCTCTGCGGCTCCCTGCAGGTGGATATTGGTAAAACGCGTGAGCTATTGGCTTGGGCGCCGCCTGTTAGCGTCGATGAGGCATTGCGTAAAACTGCCCGTGCTTTCGAAGCCAGCTGACCAGATACCTACCGTGATCGGTAGGGGTTAGAACCTGTTCACGATCTGCTGCGCGTCGGCGCTACTGCGTTAAAAACAAGCTCGGAATGCTCATTTACCACTTGTAAACTCCGCTTCCTCGCTTGTTTTTGCCTTGTATCGCTCTAGCTCGCTAGATCGTGAACAGGTTCTTAGGAGAAGTTACTTGTTGATCACCGTTTTGCTGGTCATTGCCAGCCTGTCGTGTTTGCTGACCTGGCTATTGAGGCGCTATGCACTGGCTAGTAGCCTTATGGATATCCCCAACGCCCGTAGCTCTCACTCGGTACCTACGCCCCGCGGTGGCGGTGTAGCCATCGTGCTTTGCTTCATTTTCGCAGTGCTTGGCCTGGCCATGCTTGGCCAGGTAGACATTTCCGCCGCGTTCGCCTTGTGTGGCGCAGGTTCACTGGTGGCTGTGGTCGGCTTTCTTGACGATCATGGGCACATCGCCGCTCGGTGGCGTTTGCTCGGCCATTTTGTAGCGGCTAGCTGGGCATTATTCTGCTTGGGCGGGCTACCAGCGATCAGCCTGTTCGGCACCGTGGTCGATCTTGGTTGGTTTGGCCATCTGTTGGCAGCGATCTATCTGGTCTGGCTGCTCAACCTTTACAACTTCATGGATGGCATCGACGGTATCGCCAGTGTGGAGGCCATCTGCGTCTGTGTCGGTGGCGCGTTGCTTTATGCCTGGCTAGGCGATGCCCAGGGCGCATTGTTTACCGTGTTGTCGCTGGCCGCTGCGGTGTTCGGCTTCCTGATCTGGAACTTTCCACCCGCGCGGATTTTCATGGGTGATGCCGGGAGCGGTTTTCTGGGGATCATGCTCGGCGTCCTCTCGCTGCAGGCCGCGGCGGCGTCGCCTGAGCTGCTGTGGGCATGGCTGATTTTGCTTGGCGTTTTCATCGTCGATGCTACCTATACGCTGTTGCGTCGGCTTCTACGCGGTGACCGTGTTTACGAGGCGCACAGAAGCCACGCTTATCAATATGCGTCGCGCCATTACGGCCGCCATCTTCCTGTCACCCTGGCAGTAACCGCGATCAACCTGCTATGGCTGTTGCCCATTGCCCTGTGGGTCGGTTTCGGTGGTGTAGATGGGACTGTCGGGTTGCTGATCGCCTATCTTCCGCTGGTTTTTTTGGCCCTTAGGTTCAACGCTGGCACTCTGGAGGCGAAATGATGGAAAGCTTATTGCTGATATTGGGCGCTGGTGGGCATGGCAGGGCGGTCGCCGAAGCAGCTCTGCTTTCTGGCCAGTGGCAATCCATTCGTTTTCTGGATGATCGATGGCCTGGGTTGAGTGAGCTGTACGGGCTGCCCGTTGTCGGTAAGCCCGAAGATATTGCCGCTCACGCCTGCACCGGCAGTGCAGCGATTGCCGCGGTCGGCAACAACGCGCTGCGCGAACGATGGAGCCAGCTGATCGAGGCTGCTGGGCTGCCCCAGGCGACGGTCATTCATCCGCGGGCCTTCGTCAGTGCCGATGCCGAGGTTGGCGTCGGTGTTGCGGTGATGGCCATGGCGATGGTCGGTGTGGGCGCGGTGCTCGGCCAGGGTGCTATCGTGAACGCCAATGCGACCGTTGATCATGATGCGGTGCTGGGTGACTTCGCTCACCTTGGTGTGGGCGTACAACTGGCCGGAGGGGTAAAGGTAGGTGCCAGGGCCTGGATGCAAGCGGGCTGTTGTGCTGGTTATCATGTTGTAGTCGAGGACGGTGCGCTGCATGCGCCCGGAACTATTTTTCAGCGTTGAACCGCGCTGTGTATGTAAGCAATCAGGACGATTTCGGAACTACTTGCGATGCTAGGTCTTGCCTGGCCATGGCTCGCCCTAGGGATATGAGGTGTTGTTTTGTTGAGGTTTGCTGAGCTGCTGCGTACTCGTCTGGTACGGCTACGCCGTCGCCAAAAACGACTGATCCAGGTATCCGTCGACGTGATGTTGGTATGGGCTGCATTGTGGCTGGCTTTTGTCGTCCGCCTAGGCGACTTCCACGAGATCTATCCGCTTGATGGCCACCTGTGGCTCTTCACCCTCGCTCCCCTTATTTCCATCCCGTTGTTCATTCGCTTTGGTATGTACCGCGCCGTGATGCGCTACTTCGGTACCGAGGCACTTATCGCCATCGCCAAGGCGGTCTCTCTTTCCGCACTGATTCTGGCATTGGCGATCTACTGGCATCACGATGCGCGGGCGGTGATCCCTCGTTCCATGGTGTTCAACTACTGGTGGCTGAGCATCATGTTGATCGGCGGGCTGCGCTTGGCGATGCGGCAGTTCTTCATGGGGCACTGGTTCGCTGCCGACCAGCCCTTCCGGTTCAGCAAGCGCGACGCATATGCTCCTCCGGTGGCCATCTATGGCGCTGGCTCTGCAGGCAACCAGTTGGCTGCGGCCTTGCGCATGGGACGTAGGAAGCGCCCGGTAGCCTTTATCGACGACGACCCCAACATCGCTAACCGCATCATCGCGGGGTTGCGTGTGTATTCGCCGCGGCATATCCAGCAGATGATTGACGATACGGGTGCTACAGAGATCCTCATGGCATTGCCATCGGCTTCACGCACACGTCGTCGAGAGGTACTCGAAGCGCTCGAACAATTCCCCCTGCATGTACGCACCGTTCCCGGCTTCATGGATCTGGCCAGCGGCCGGGTCAAGGTCGAAGATGTTCAGGAGGTGGACATCGCCGATTTGCTCGGGCGTGATGCGGTACCGCCCCAGCGTGATTTGTTCGAGCGCTGCATTCGTGGCCAAGTGGTCATGGTGACGGGGGCTGGCGGCTCTATCGGTTCCGAGTTGTGCCGGCAGATACTCGGATCCGGCCCTAAGACGCTGCTGTTGTTCGAGCACAGCGAATTCAATCTTTACGCCATTCACAGTGAGCTGGAGCAGCGGATCCGCCGTGAGTCGCTGGCGGTTCGATTGGTGCCGATTCTTGGCTCGGTACGTAACCAGCAACGCCAGGTCGAACTGTTGCGTGCCTGGGATGTGAATACCGTTTACCACGCCGCTGCCTACAAGCATGTGCCCATGGTTGAACACAATATCGCCGAAGGCGTATTGAACAATGTGTTGGGTTCGCTGCATACAGCCCAGGCTGCGTTGAAGGCAGGCGTCGAACACTTCGTACTGATCTCCACTGACAAGGCTGTGCGGCCCACCAACGTGATGGGTAGCACCAAGCGTTTGGCTGAGATGGTGCTTCAAGCCCTCAGTCAGGAAACCGCCCCCGTGCTGTTCGGCGACAATGAGGGGGTGCATCAGGTCAACAAGACCCGCTTCACCATGGTCCGCTTCGGCAATGTGCTCGGTTCTTCAGGCTCGGTGATCCCGCGTTTTTACGAGCAGATCCGCAAAGGGGGACCGGTTACGGTTACCCACCCCAATATAACCCGTTACTTCATGACCATCCCTGAAGCGGCTCAGTTGGTGATCCAGGCTGGTTCCATGGGCAAGGGCGGCGATGTGTTCGTGCTGGATATGGGACAACCGGTGAAGATTGCCGAGTTGGCGGAAAAGATGATCCATCTCACTGGCCTCAGTGTCGCCTCGGATGAGAACCCCAGCGGTGATATCGCCATTGAGTTCACCGGTTTGCGGCCAGGTGAGAAGCTCTATGAGGAGTTGCTGATCGGCGACAACGTGAGCCCCACCGAGCACCCGATGATCATGCGAGCCAACGAAGAGCATCTGCCTTGGGACACCTTTAAGTTAGCCATTGCCAATCTGCTTCGCGCCGTAGAACAGGATGACTACGACCGGGTGCGTCAACTGCTGCGCGAAACGGTGTGCGGTTATATGCCGGAAGGTGAAATTGTCGACTGGATGCATCAGCGCCGTGAGGCCAAAAGGCTGCTGGAATAGCGCGCTCCTACTAAATGCGGCATTCGTAGGAGCGTGGCCTCGTCGCAATCAGCTGTCTCGTTCGCGATTCCCCACCAAACTATCCACCGTCGGCACACGTGTCTCCGGCTCCATCTGCGCGTCATGTTCCAGCTGGTGGCTGAAGCGTTCCAACGAGCCGCTTTCCGGCTGCGCATCGCTGGCGAATACCGGTGGGCTGAGCAGGTAGGCGCCGAGCAGGCGGGAGAGGGCGGCGAGGCTGTCGATGTGGGTGCGTTCGTAGCCGTGGGTGGCGTCGCAGCCGAAGGCGATCAGCGCGGTGCGGATGTCGTGGCCTGCGGTGACGGCCGACTGGGCGTCGCTGTGGTAGTAGCGGAACAGGTCGCGGCGTACCGGGATTTCGTTGTCGCTGGCCAGGCGCAGCAGTTGGCGCGACAGGTGATAGTCGTAGGGGCCGCCGGAGTCGTGCATGGCCACGCTCACGGTATGTTCGGTGGAGCGCTGGCCGGTGGCGACCGGGGCGATGTCGATACCCACGAATTCGCTCACGTCCCAAGGCAGCGCCGCAGCGGCGCCGGAGCCGACTTCTTCGGTGATGGTGAACAGCGGGTGGCAATCGATGGGTGGTTCCTGGCCGCTTTCCACCACGGCTTTGAGCGCTGCCAGCAGGGCGGCGACACCGGCCTTGTCGTCCAGGTGGCGGGCGCTGATGTGGCCGCTTTCGGTGAACTCGGGCAGTGGGTCGAAGGCCACGAAATCGCCCACTGAGATGCCCAGGCTTTCACAGTCGGCGCGACTGGCGACCAGGGCGTCGAGGCGCAACTCGACGTGGTCCCAGGAAATCGGCATTTGGTCGACTTCGGTGTTGAACGCGTGCCCGGAGGCCAGCAGGGGCAGCACGCTGCCGCGGTACACGCCGTGGTCGCTGAATACGCTGACGCGGCTGCCTTCGGCGAAGCGGCTTGACCAGCAGCCCACAGCGGTGAGGCATAGCCGGCCGTTGTCTTTGATCTCGCGCACCATGGCGCCGATGGTGTCCAGGTGCACGGAAACCGCGCGATCCGGGCTGTCGCGTCGTCCTTTGAGGGTGCCGCGAATGGTGCCGCGTCGGGTCATTTCGAAGGGTATGCCGATTTCGGTCAGCCGCTCGGCGACGTAGCGCACGATGGTGTCGGTAAAACCGGTGGGGCTGGGAATGGCGAGCATTTCCAGCAGGACTTTCTGCATGTACTCAAGATCGGGTTCTGGAATTTGCGACATGGGCTCTCCATCTGGGACGGGGCGGGCCGCCGGCGACGTCTGCCTGCAGTGACTGGGTGACGCCTGTCGACGGACGGAAAATCAGGTCTGTGTTACATGCTGACCCGCGATGGCGCTGAGGGTTTCGTGCGGGCTTGCGGTGCTCGGTCAGCAACCTGCCCTGGCCCAGCCACATGGGGCGACATGGCTGGGCCAGGTTATCGCTTCAGGTCACTCGCCCACGCCGTGGCTTAGCGGGAACAGCAGATCGATAAAGCGCTCTGCAGTCGGCTGCGGTTCATGGTTGGCCAACCCCGCACGCTCGTTGGCCTCGATGAATACGTACTCGGGCTGATCCGCCGCCGGCACCAGCAAATCGAGGCCGACTACCGGGATATCCAGTGCACGGGCCGCTTTGACGGCGGCATCGGCAAGGGTCGGATGCAGGATGCCGGTTACGTCCTCAAGGATCCCGCCAGTGTGCAGGTTGGCGGTCTTGCGCACGGCCATGCGCTTGCCCTGGGGCAGTACGCTGTCGTAGTCGTAGCCGGCTGCGTGCAGGGTGCGCAGGGTTTCAGCATCTTTCGGGATACGGCTTTCGCCGCCGGTGGCTGCCTGGCGACGGCGGCTTTGTGCGTCGATCAGCTCGCCGATGGTATGGCGGCCATCGCCGAGGATTTCCGCGGGGCGGCGGATTGCCGCTGCGACCACTTCGAAGCCGATCACCACGATGCGCAGGTCGAAACCTTCGTGGTAGCTCTCCAGCAGTACACGCTCGTCGAACGGCTTGGCGCGCTCGATGGCAGCCTGTACCTCGGCCGGCGTGCGCAGGTCGACGGCGACGCCCTGGCCCTGTTCGCCATCCACCGGCTTGACCACCAGGCTGCCGTGTTCGGCCAGGAACGCCGCATTTTCCTCGGCACTGCCGGCCAGTCTCTGTGCCGGCAGGCTAAGCCCGGCGCGGCTCAGGGTACGGTGGGTCAGGCGTTTATCCTGACAGAGGGTCATGGTTACGGCGCTGGTCAGATCGGTCAGCGACTCACGGCAACGGATGCGTCGGCCGCCCTGGCTAAGCGTGAACAGGCCAGCTTCGGCGTCATCGATCTGCGCGTCGATGCCTCGCCGCCGGGCCTCGTTGACAATGATGCGCGCGTAGGGGTTGAGCTCGTCGTCCGGGCCCGGGCCGAGAAACAGCGTCTGGTTGATGCCGTTCTTGCGCTTGACGCTGAAGGTTTGCAGCTCACGAAAGCCCAGTTTGGCGTACAGCTTCTTGGCCTGGTCGTTGTCGTGCAGCACCGACAGGTCGAGGTGGCTGAGGCCGCGGCTCATGAAGTGCTCGATCAGGTGACGCACCAGCACTTCACCCACGCCAGGGCGGCTGCAGGCCGGATCGACCGCCAGGCACCAGAGGCTGCTGCCCAGTTCCGGGTCCTGGTAGGCCTTCTGATGATTTAGGCCCATGACGCTGCCGATCACCGCACCGCTGTCTTCATCCTCGGCCAGCCAGTAGACCGGGCCGCCCTGGTGACGCGGAGTGAGTTTCTCGGGATCGAGCGGCAGCATGCTGCGGGTCTGGTACAGGCAGTTGATTGCCTGCCAGTCGGCCTCGGTGTGCGCGCGGCGCACGCGAAAGCCGCGAAAACCGCGACGCGCTTGCCGGTAGTCGCTGAACCACAGGCGTAGAGTGTCCGAGGGGTCGAGAAACAATTGCTGCGGGGCCTGGGCGAGGACCTGCTGCGGCGCTGCGACATAAAGTGCGATATCACGCTCGCCGGGTTGCTCGCTGAGTAGCTCCTCGGCCAGCACGGCGGCGTCCGGGAAGGTATGGCCGATCAGCAGCCGGCCCCAGCCACAATGGACGATTTGCGGCTGGCTGATGCCGTCACCGTGCTCCTCGGCGAATCGCGCCTGCAGGCGCTCATAGGAGGGGGATTGGCCCCGAAGAAGGCGTTGGTTGTGGGCAGTGGCTCGCATTGAAGAGTGTTCCTTTGCTTGCGCATGGCCGGCTTTGCCGGCTATCGATTGGCCTGTGTAATTGCCCGCAGCGAGGCGGACGCGGCCATTCCAGTCGGTGAACGGGGGAGCCGCAGCTCCCCCGATTCGTGGTTACAGGCCCTGTTCGCTCAGCCACAGGTTCAAGGCCGCCATTTGCCACAGCTTGGAGCCGCGCAGCGGCGTCAGCTGGCCTTGCGGGTCGGTCAGCAGGCGGTCGAGCATCTGCGGGTTGAAGATGCCGCGGTCATGGGCTGGATCGACCAGCAGATCGCGTACCCAGCCCAGCGTGGCGCCTTCCAAGTGCTTGAGGCCAGGTACCGGGAAATAACCCTTCTTGCGATCGATGACCTCGGACGGAATCACCTTGCGAGCCGCTTCCTTGAGTACGTACTTGCCGCCTTCCGGCAGTTTGAACTGGCCGGGGATGCGCGCCGACAATTCCGCCACGCGGTAATCCAGGAACGGCGTGCGCGCTTCGAGGCCCCAGGCCATGGTCATGTTGTCGACGCGTTTGACCGGGTCATCGACCAGCATCACCGTGCTGTCCAGGCGCAGGGCCTTGTCCACTGCGGCGGTCGCGCCTGGCTGGGCGAAGTGCTGGCGAACGAATTCGCCGGATACGTCGTCGGTCAGCCAGGCGGGCTGCACGCAGGCGGCGTATTCGTCATGCTCGCGGTCGAAGAAGGCCTTGCGATAGGCGCTGTAGGCGTCGTCCGCACCATCGACCAGCGGGTACCAGTGATAGCCGGCGAACAGCTCGTCGGCGCCCTGGCCGCTTTGCACCACCTTGCAGTGCTTGGCCACTTCCCGCGAGAGCAGGTAGAAGGCGATGCAGTCGTGGCTGACCATCGGCTCGCTCATGGCACGGAAGGCCGCTGGCAATTGGTCGAGAATCTCGTTCTCGCCGATGCGCAACTGGTGGTGCTGGGTTTCGAAGCGCTTGGCGATCAGATCCGAATACTGGAATTCGTCGCCACGCTCGCCGCCGGCATCCTGGAAACCGATGGAGAAGGTCAGCAGGTTCTCGACACCCGCCTCACGCAGCAGGCCGACAAGCATGCTGGAGTCGACGCCGCCGGACAGCAGCACGCCGACGTCCACGGCAGCGCGCTGACGGATTTCGACCGCTTCGCGCATGCTGTCGAGGGTCGCGTCGCGCCAGTCTTCGAAGGTGAAGTTGGCTTCGTCGGCGTTCGGGCCGAAGTTCAGCGTCCACCAGACCTTCTGCTCGACATTGCCGTTGGTGTCGATACGCATCCAGGTGGCCGGCGGCAGCTTCTCCACGCCGGCAAGGATAGTGCGGGGGGCGGGCACCACGGCATGGAAGTTCAGGTAATGGTTGAGCGCGATGGGGTCGAGCGTCTTGCCGATATCGCCGCCTTTCATGAGGGCTGGCAGGCTCGAGGCGAAGCGCAAGCGATCCTTGGTCTTGGACAGGTACAGCGGTTTGACGCCCAGACGGTCACGAGCGATGAACAGCTGCTGGCTATCGCGCTCCCAGATGGCGAAGGCGAACATGCCATTGAGCTTGGGCAGCAGGTCGGCGCCCCAGGCGTGATAGCCCTTGAGCAGCACCTCGGTGTCGCCACCGGAGAAGAAGCGATAGCCGAGCTGTTCCAACTCGCTGCGCAGTTCCGGGTAGTTGTAGATGGCGCCATTGAAGACCATCGACAGGCCAAGATCGTTATCGATCATCGGCTGGCCGGAAGCTTCGGCGAGATCCATGATCTTCAGCCGGCGGTGACCGAAGGCGACGGGGCCGCGGCTGTGGAAGCCATGGGCATCCGGGCCGCGAGGGGCGAGGTGGTGAGTGATGCGTTCAACGGCAGCCAGGTCGGCCGGTTGGTTATCGAATCGAAGTTCGCCTGCTATTCCGCACATAGTTTATAAAGCCCGCATGTTTCCTGGGCTCTGTTCCTCCTTAACGTCAGTCCGTACCAGTGGTGTACCGGTGCTGAGTTCCGGTGCGCTCCAGGGCGCGCCGGAGACGATCGAGCAGTGAAAAAGCTGCTGCGCGCGAGGACGCGGCGCAGCAGGCTCGAGTTTTTTCGAGTCACTGTGCGTGGGGAACGTTCAATAAAATGGCCAGCGGTGGCTGGCTCTAGCTGTATGGCAAGGCTGCAATCGCTTCGCGGGCATGGCCCGCTCCCACAATCGGTGGTGAACCTTCATCTCTCCAAGCTGCCTGCGGCCTCTATCTCTGGGAGCGGGCAGGACTCCGAGTTCATGCCCACGATTTTGCGCAGACTGTGCGTCCTGCATTGGTGACTCAAAATAGGGCGGAGGGAGGTAAAAACCAGCGATCTCGATGGGTTTCACCCATCCTACGGAGCTGGAAACTGAATGGTTCTGGCTCTTTGGAAAGGTCGCTATCGGTTCGCGGGCATGGCCCGCTCCCACAATCTGTGGCCAGTGCATATTTCCCGAGTTGCCGCCGGCTATACCTGTGGGAGCGGGCCATGCCCGCGATAGGCAGGCTGCTCAGCCCCTGCGGATCAACTGCCGCAGCATGAACCGATTGGGATGGCAGCCTTCGGCGACGTCGCGGGGGACTGGCAAGGGTTCGTTTTCCAGCCAGGCGGCGATCAGTTCGCCGGATAGCGGCGCTGTGATCAGGCCGCGGGAGCCGTGGCCGCTGTTGATGTACAGGCCTTGCTGCCAGGGACAGGGGGCCTGTGGCACCTGGCGGGCGTCGCGTGCCAGTACGGCATAGCTTTCGGCGAACTGTGCGGCGTCGGCCAGCGGCCCGATGATTGGCAGGTAGTCCGGGCTGGTGCAGCGAAAGGCGGCGCGGCCCTGCAAGGTGGCCGGATCAATGGTCTCGGCGCCGAGGCGCTCGGCCAGGTCGCTGGAGATTTCCCGCAGTAGACCCAGATTGCTGGCGTGTTCGGCGCTGCTTGGGGTGAGGTCGTCACTGTCGAAGTTGAAGCTGGCGCCCAGGGTGTGTTCGCCTTGGCGAACCGGCGCGACATAGCCTTCAGCGCACACCACGGTGCTCAGCCTGGTGCTGCGTGGTGACGCCGGCAACCGACTGATCTGCCCACGGATGCGTTTGAGCGGCAAATGCGCACTTTGCTCGAAGCGCAGGGTATCCGCCGCGCTGCAGATCACCACCACTGGCGCTACGGCCAATATCTCCCGGCCGCTCAGCGCCTGCCATTGCCCGTCGAAATGCTCGAGCGCCAGGGCTTCTTGGTGGCACTGCAGACGAATTGCAGGATGGTCGAGCAATTGCGCGCACAGCGCCGGCGGGTGCACCCAACCGGCATCGGGATAGAACAAGCCGCCACTGGTCAGGCCGATACCGGCTTGCACCTCTGCCTGCTGGCGATCCAGCGAGCGCAGCAGTGTGGTCGGGAAGGCGGCTGCGAGCTTGGCCTGGCGCTGGGTTTCGCGCTCGTCGAAGGCCAGTTGCAGCACGCCGCAGTCATCCCAGTCCTGGCCTTTGTACAGGCGTTCCAGCAGCCGGCGGGTATAGCCGAAGCCATCGACGATCAGTCGCGACAGTGCAGTGCCGTGGGCGGACAGCTTGAGGTACAAGACGCCCTGGGGGTTGCCCGAGGCTTCCTGGGCGGCA
>Ga0268257_1000512_pt1 | contig 45936 bp, 44 predicted proteins | sample AgamicAtPrz_FD_200249 | JGI IMG/M metagenome (GOLD analysis project Ga0268257, IMG submission 200249) | Agave microbial communities from Guanajuato, Mexico - At.P.rz (v2) (version 3) | ecosystem: Host-associated > Plants > Phyllosphere > Phylloplane/Leaf | place: Guanajuato, Mexico | collected... | reverse complement strand
ACCACCTGCGCGCGCTGGAGCAACGCCTGGGGGTCAGCCTGCTCAAGCGCACCACGCGGCGCCAGCGGCTGACGGAGTTCGGCACGGCCTATTACCAGCGCTGCCTGGAAGTGCTCGGGCTGGTGGCTGCCTCCGAACGCCTGGCCGAACAGGCTCAGGAAGAGCCTTCGGGCACCTTGCGCATCACCGCACCGCTGACCTTCGGCTCGGAAGTGCTGGCCCCTGCGCTGTGCGAATTCTCGCTGCAGTACCCCAAGGTCAAGCTCGACCTGGTGCTCAGCAACCTGCGGGTGGATTTGCTCGACAGCGGCTTCGATGCGGCGATCCGCATGGGCAACATGCAGGACAACAGCCGCCTGATCGCGCGCGCCCTGCAGGACTACACCATGACCCTCTGCGCCTCGCCGCAGTACCTGGCGCGTCGTGGCGTGCCCCTGACGCCGCAAGACCTGCAAGCGCACAATTGCCTGACCTTCGCTTACCCCGCCGGCGATGATTGGAGTGGTGTGGACAAGCACTGGCGGCTGATGGGGCCGGAAGGTGAAGTCACCGTGGAGATCAGCGGCACCATGGTGATGAACAGCTCGGCCGCGCTGTACCGAAGCGCCACGGTAGGCGGCGGCATCGTCATGCTGCCCGATGCCTATGCCGAACCAGATCTGCGTGAGGGTCGTATGGTCGCCCTGCTGCCGGACTACAAACTGCCGAGCAGACCGATGCACCTGATCTACTCGCCCGACCGCTACCAGTTGCCCAAGCTGCGCCGCTTCGTCGATTTCGCGATGGCGCGCTGGGGACAGCAGATAGCGTCAGCGCAATGAAGCGTGGCCCGCTCGCCCCTGAGAACCTGTTCATAATCGTTCACGATTTTGGCAGCTAAGTGGCAGGAGCGGTCGGTAAATGCGCGGCTTTTGTAGGAGGGGCTTCAGCCCCGAGCTCTTGTTTGCCTTGATAAAAAGCTCGGGGCTAAAGCCCGTCCTACGAGGTCGCCCGATGTCTGCTTCTGCCTTGTAGCAGCCTCTTTAATGTCGCCTAAAAAGATCGTGAACAGGTTCCGAGCGGCCAGCTCGCTCAAGCCTGTTCACCGCGCACCGCTGTCACCGCGGTGCGCAGGCCGAGCAGGTAGCTGTCCACGCCAAAGCCGCTGATCTGCCCGCGCACCACTTCGGCGAACACCGAGTGGTGGCGGAAGGCTTCACGGGCATGGATGTTGGACATGTGGATTTCCACCACCGGCACGGTGAGGATCGCCAGCGCATCGCGGATGCCGTAGCTGTAGTGAGTCCAGGCCCCAGCGTTGATCAGCACCGCGTCGGTGCCTTCCAGGAAGGCCTGGTGGATGCGCTCGCACATGGCGCCTTCGTAGTTGGTCTGGAAGCTGTCGATTTCCACACCGAGGGACGCGGCCAGCTCGCCCAGGCGCGCATCGATTTCCTCAAGGGTGATGGTGCCGTACTGCACCGGGTCGCGCTTGCCGAACATGTTGTGGTTGATGCCGTGCAGCATGAGTACTTTCATCGTCTGCCCCCTCAAACCAGTGGTACGGTAAGCCGCTTGATTACCGGCCCGGTCTGCGGGCGCACGCCGCGCCACCACTCGAAGGCTTCGGCCGCCTGCTCGACGAGCATGCCGACGCCGTCCGCCAGGCTGTTCACGCCAGCCCTCTTGGCCACCTGCAGAAACGGCGTCAGGCCCTTGCCGTAGGCCAGCTCATAGGCCAGCGCCGCGTTGGCGAACACCGACTCCGGCACCGGCGGCAGCTCGCCGGTCAGGCTGGCCGAAGTGGCGTTGATCACCAGGTCGAACGACTGCTCGGCCAGGTCTTCATAGGCGCTGAGCAACAGGCGCGGATCATTCACTTCGCTTTCCAGCACACGCGCCTTGGCCATGTCGCGGTTGGCCAGCACCAGGCGCGCCGGGCCAGCGCCCAGAAACGGCAGCAAGGCGCCGCGCACCGCACCGCCAGCGCCGAGCAGCAGCACTCGACGCCCGGCCAGCGGCTGGCCAAGGTTGTGCTCGATATCGCGCAGCAGGCCAACGCCATCGAAGTTCTCGGCCAGCACCGCATTGCCCTCGAACTTGAAGGCGTTGGCGGCCCGCGCCAGGCGCGCCCGCTCGCTGGGCTGGGTGGCCAGCTCGAAGGCTTGCAGCTTGAACGGCGCGGTGATGTTCATGCCCAGCCCGCCCTTGGCCTTGAAACGCGCCACGTCACCGGCGAAGTCGCTGGTCGAACCTTCAATGGCGGTGTACTCGATCTGCTGCCCGCAACTCTCGGCGAACAGCCCGTGAATCAATGGCGACTTGGTGTGACCGATGGGGTTACCGATCACGGCGTATTGGTCTGTCATGCTTTGTCTCCATGGCTGTACAGCACACCGTCGGCCTGCAGCTGAGTGATTTCCTCGCGGCTGAAGCCCAGTTGCGCGGCGACCTGTGCGTTGTGTTCACCCAGGTCCGGCGCGACGCGGGTGACCGTGGTATCGCAATCGGAAAAACGGAACGGCAGGTTCGGCAATTTCAGGGTGCCGTAGCGCGGGTGCTGCTGCTCCATGATCATGCCGCGCGCCTGGATCTGCGGGTCGTTGACCACTTCATCGATGCGCTGCACTTTGGCGCTCGGCACGTCCACCTCGTCGAGCAGCGACAGCAGACGAGCCACCGGGTTGGCGCCGACCCAGCGACGTACGATGGTGAGGATTTCTTCGCGGTGCTCGTTGCGCCCGTTGAGGGTATGGAAGCGCGTGTCGCTGCTGAACCCGGCAACGCCAGCGTCGGCCTCGACCAGGGCGGCGAAGCGCTTCCAGGAATCGTCGACCTGTGCGGCGATCACCAGGTCGCCATCGGCGGCGCGGAATACGCCGTAGAGCGTGGAGGTCGGCATGTCATGGCCGGTCTGCTGCGGCAGGATTTCCCCGCCGGACAGGGTGTAGCACTGCACTGCGTACTCGTGCATCGACACCAGGGTGTCGTACAGCGCCATGTCGATGTGCTGGCCCTTGCCGCTGTGCACCCGGCCCAGCAGGGCGGCGTTGATGGCCGCCACCGCGTGGATGCCGGTGTACATGTCGCCCAGGGAAATGCGCAGCAGCGGCGGCGCCTCACCGGGCGTGCCGACCATCTGCATGATGCCGCTCTCGGCCTCGGCGATCAGCCCGAAACCGGCGCGGTGCGCATCCGGGCCGGTGTGGCCGTAGGCGGAAATCGAGCAATACACCAGCTTCGGGTTGCGCTCGGCGAGCTCCTTGTAACCCAGGCCGAGCTTGTCCAGCGCGCCGGGGCGGTAGTTCTCGATGAACACGTCGGCGCTGTCGCAGAGCTTCTGCATGAAGGCTTTGCCGCGCGGGTCCTTCATGTTCACGCTGACGCCCTGCTTGCCCATGTTGAGCTGCAGGAAGTAGCCGCTCTGCTGGTCGTCGAGGACGAAGGAATGTTGCCGGCCGGCGTCGCCGCTGCCCGGCCGCTCGACCTTGATCACCTCGGCGCCCAGGGCCGCCAGACAACGGCCCACATAAGGGCCGGCGAGAAAATGGCTGTAATCGATGACGCGGATGCCTTTGAGCGGCAGTGGCTGGCTCATACGCTGGCCTCCCGGCGCGGCACCATCAGGCGGTGCTCACCGCGCTGCACCACCTCGCCTTTCTGGTTGATCAACTCCGACGGCAGCACCACGATGCCCCAGCCCGGTTTACTCTTGCTGGCACGCATGGAGCCGACGCGCATCTTCACGTGCAGCACGTCGCCGACGCGGATGGGCAGCAGGAAATCCCAGGTCCAGCCCAGCGACATGCCGGGCAGGAAACGGTAATCGCACTGGGTCTTCAGGCCGTCAGCGATGGACAGGCCCATCAGCCCGTGGGCGACCAGGCCGCCGAAATGGCTGGCCTTGGCGTATTCCTCATCGACGTGCACCGGCGTGTGATCGCCAGTCAGGTCGGCGTAGGCCAGGATGCGTTCCTTGGTCACGGTGTAGCTCGGGGTGATGGCTTCGTCGCCCTCCTGGGCATCGTCCCAGTACTTCTCGACAATGCTCATGCCGACACCTCCACGCGGGCGTTCACCGCCAGGGCTTCGGCCACCGCACTGGCCGGCGAAGCCTGGATGAATTCCACGGCCAGGCCATCGGGCAGACGCAGCCAGTTACGCCCTTGCGGCATCTCGGTCACGCCTTCGAACCTCAGGGCAGCGGCCAGCGCCGCTTCCATGTCCTCGCACATCATGCCCAGGTGGCCCATGCGCCCTTCCGGGCCGGCGAAGCCTGGCTGGCTGATGAACTGCATGCCGCCGAGGGTCCAGTATTGGGTCGGCTCTTCGAGGGTGCCGTGCACTTCACGCATGGTCATGCCGAACACGTCGTGGAAGAACTTGATGTACCAGTGGATATCGCTGACCCAGAAGGCCACGTGCTCCAGATAGGCTTTGGGAATACTCATCGCTTGGTTTCCTCTTGTTGTTGATCGGCCATCGCCCGTTCGATGCCCTTGATGCAGGCCACCAGCGTGGCGTTGACGGGCGTGGCGATGCCATGGCGCTGGCCGAGCCGCACCACGGCGCCGTTGATGAAATCGATTTCGGTGATCGAGCCCTTTTCCAGGCTCTGCAGCATGGAGGTCTTGAACGAGGCCGGCAGCCCGGCGCTGGCCAGGTTCCAGGCCTGCTCCGGCTCGGTGAGGCTGAGGGTGACGCCCGCCGCCTTTGCCACGGCGATGGCTTCGGCCACCGCGGCCAGGGCGGTTTCGCGCAGCAGCGGCTCGCTGTAGAGCTGGCCGTAGGTGAGCATGGTGATGCCGGTCAGCGCGCCCGTGGAGACGTTGACCAACAGCTTGTCCCACATGGTGCCGAGGATGTTTTCGCTGACCGTGGTATCCAGGCCGGCGCCGCGAAACACCTCGGCGATATGGCTGACGCGCGCGCTGACCTGGCCATCGAGCTCGCCGATAAAGGTCTGCTTACCGTCAACGCCGCAGCGGATGCGCCCCGGCGCCAGCAGCACGCCGCCCACGTAGGTCTTGCCGGCGATCACCTTGTCGCGGCCGACCGCCTCGGCGAGCAGGTCTTCGTGGCCCAGACCATTTTGCAGCGACATCACCACGGTCTGCGGGCCGACCAGCGCGCCGGCATCGGCGATGGCGCGGGCGGTGGCGAACGACTTGACCAGCACGATAAGCAGATCGACAGGGCCTACCTCTTCGGCACGCGAGGTGGCATTGATGCGCACGCTGCGCTCGACGTCTTCTTCGATCACCGTCAGGCCGCTCTGCCTGATGGTGTCTATGTGCGCGCCGGCGCGGTTGAGCAGCCAGGTTTCATGGCCGGCCTCGCTGAGCGCGGCGCCAAAGGTGCTGCCCAGCGCACCGGATCCGAGGATGCAGATTTTCAAGGTGAGGTGCTCCTGCTTTTTTCCTCACCTTAAACACGCCCCCATTGTTGAGCTATACAATGGAATCAATAGCGCTATCAGAAAATTAAATAATGATCCAGACAGACGCCCTGCCCGAACCCAAGCTGCTGCACCTGTTCGATGTGCTGTACGACACCCGCAGCGTGACCCGCACCGCCGAGCAGCTGGGCCAGAGCCAGCCAACCATCAGCCTGTGGCTGGGCAAGCTGCGCGAGCAACTGGGCGACCCGCTGTTCGTGCGCACGCCCACCGGCATGGCGCCCACGCCTCAGGCCGAAGCGCTGATCACCCCGTGCCGCGAGGTGCTGGAGTCGCTGCGCCGGCTGACCGCCTGGGAAATCGGCTTCGACCCGGCCAGCGCCAAGCGGCGCTTTCGCCTGTGCATGAGCGACGCCAGCCATATCACCCTGCTGCCGAAGATTCTCGAACTGCTGCGCCGGGACGCGCCGGGCATCCGCCTGGAAGTCGCGCGTATCGACGGCAACACCGAACGCGCCCTGGAAACCGGCGAGGCCGATCTGGCCATCGGCTTCGTGCCCTGGCTGGGCGGCGGCATCTACCAACAGGTGCTGTTCCCCCAGGACTGGGTGTGCCTGGTCAGCCCCAATCACCCGCGCATCAAGGACGCACTGCAGCTCGATGAGTATGTGGGCGAAGGCCATGTGTTCGTCAGCGCCGGCACCGGCCAGAAACTGTTGGAAGCGGCACTGGCGCGCAACGCTATCGAACGGCAGATCGTCCTGGAGCTACCGGGCTTTCTCGGCCTCGGCGCCGTGGTGAGCAGCACCGACCTGATCGCCACCCTGCCCCGCCATATCGGCGAAACCCTGGCCCGCCCTCATGGCCTGAAGGTGCACGCCTGCCCGTTCCCGATCGAAAATTTCCTGGTCAAGCAGCACTGGCACGCCCGCTACCACCAGGACCCGGGCAACCGCTGGTTACGCACGACTCTTTCGCTGCTGTTTCAGGGCAGCTGAAGCAGCGCCTAACGCGACTTCACGTTGCCCTGGCGTATTTCCCTGGAAGGCGAGTTGCCGAAATAGGCCGTGTAGCACTTGCTGAAATGGCTCGGCGAGACGAAGCCGCAGGCCACGCTGACGTCCAGCACCGGCAGGTCCGAGTGCTGCAGCAGGCGGCGCCCTTCGGTGATGCGCAGCTCCAGGTAATAGCGCGCCGGCGTGGTGCCGAGCTGTTGCTGGAACAACCGCTCGATCTGCCGCCGCGAGCGGCCCGAGTAGGCGGCCAACTGGTCGGTACTCAGGGGCTCCTCGATATTGGCGCTCATCAGGTTGATCACCGTGCGCAGCGGCTCGCTCATCTTCGCGTGCAGGGTCGGTTTGACCCGTTTGTAGCGCGACTCCTCGAACGCCAGGATGCCGACGATGCCCTCGGCCAGATCGTTGCCGTGCAGCGCGCCGATCCACTCCAGCACCATATGGAAGGCCCCGGTCGGGCTGGCTGCGGTCAGGCGGTCGCGGTCGACCACGAAACTTTCCGAAGTCACCTGGCTGTGCCGGGCGATCTCCGCCAATGCCGCGCGGTGCTCGGGGTGGATCGCGCAGCGGTAGCCATCGAGCAGCCCGGCCTGGCCGATAAACCAGGCGCCGCTCCACAAACCGGCCAGCGCCACCTGCTTGTCTGCCGCCGTGCGCAGCAGTTGCCTGAGCGCGGGAAGCGATCGCAGCGGCGTGCGCAGGCCGGCGCAGATTACCAACAGATCCAGCTCGGCGAGATCCCTGGCGGTCAGCCCGGCGTCCGGGCAGATGACGATGCCCAGGTCACTGGTCACCGCCTGGCCATCGAGGCTGAAGGTGCGGGTGGCGAACAGGCCTCGCTCGATCAGGTTGGCGGTCACCAGCACGTCCAGCGCCTGGGTGAAGGCCGGTAGGGAAAAATGCTCCTGCAGCAAAAAGCCCACGCGGGTCTGCCGCGCGGCATCCTTCTTAGCGGCCACGAAACGCAGGTTCTGCCCCTGCAGCGTCTCGCTGAAACTGCGCCTGTCCGCCATCGCCCGCCCCTGTCTGCAGCCCGGTCACCTGTGCCGATTGTGGCAGTTGAAGACGCACTTGGGGCGCCGATTTGATTGTGAAACACTGCAGCGCTTCGATTGGCCCGCGAGGACACCGCCGGTGAGCAACGTTCGCATCCTCAAGCAACACCTGCTTTCAGATAACTGGTACGTACTCAAGAAGATCGACTTCGAGCTGCAGCGCCGCGACGGCAGCTGGCAACCGCAGACCCGTGAAGTGTACGACCGCGGCAATGGCGCCACCATCGGCCTGTACAACCGGGCCCGGCGCACGGTGATCCTGACCCGGCAATTTCGCATCCCGGCGTTCGTCAACGAACACCACGGCTACCTGATCGAAGCCGCCGCCGGGCTGCTCGACAACGCCAGCCCGGAAGAGCGAATCCGCGCGGAGGCCGAAGAAGAAACCGGCTACCGGGTTAGATCGGTGCGCAAGATCTTCGACGCATTCATGAGCCCGGGCTCGGTGACCGAGCGGGTGCATTTCTTCGTGGGCGAATACCAGCCCGAGGACCGCATCAATGATGGCGGCGGCCTGGTCGAAGAAGGCGAAGACATCGAGGTGCTGGAACTGCCCTTCGCCGAGGCGCTGGAGATGGTCGACGACGGCCGCATCATGGACGGCAAGACCATCATCCTGCTGCAGTACCTGAAGGCGCTAATGCCCACTGCGCCGCAGATGATCCTGATCGCTGGCGCCGATGACGAAGTGAACAAAAGCGCGGCCAGACTGCTGCAGGCCGGGCATCTGCCAGTCACGGCAACCTGGCCGACGCAGGGCGATTCAGCGGTGGATGCCGAGCGCTACGGACAACTGCTGCTCAGCCGCTGCGATGCACTGCTGCGTGTGGCGGGGCCGTCCAGCCAAGCGGATCGGCTGGTGGCGTTGGCGCAAGAGGAAGGGTTGATGGTTTACCGAGAACTGGACGAGATCATCGGCAAGATGCTCAGCTGAGCGCTGGCGAGCGATAGCGAATTTCCCGCGGGCTCGCCCCGCCGATCAGCAAACTTCGCTCGCTGTCAGGCTCGGGCGACCAGCCGGCCTGATCGTAGAAGCGCCGGGCCCGGGCATTTTCGCTGAGCACCCAGAGCATGGCCTGGCGATAGCGGTGCTCGACGAGGCTGCGCAGACCTGCCGCCCACAGGGCACGACCGGCGCCGGTTCGCCAGTACCGTGGCAACAGGTAGAAGGCAGTGACTTCCCCCGTCTCGCCTGCGCTGGCGCCCTCGTCACGACAGGCGCCGATGGCGATGAATCCGATCACTTGTTCATTCACGCAGGCCAGGCTCAAATGCGCTCGCCCCGCGGCGATGGCATCGCACCAGAAAGCCGCTCGTCGCAAGAGCGAGCTTTGCAGAGCAGCAAGGTATTGATCCGGGATCAGGCCGGCGTAGGCCTGCTGCCAACTGAGCACCTGAACGCTGGCGATGGCTGACGCATCGGCGGACGTTGCTGGGCGAACGATGAGGGAGTTGGATGACATGCGCTGAGCTTAGCGCGACCGTAGGATGGGTGAAACTCATCGCAATTGATGGGGTTCACCCATCCTACGGTCTGATTCGCTGCCAAACTCAGTGAAATTAAACCATTAGATCGTGAACAGGTTCTAAGCAATGCGCCACGATCGATAAGCACTGCGGGGCGTCCCTTCCCCATTACAACAATCGCCGATCAGGTCTCCACGCTGTCATTGGGAAAGTTGCGCGGCTTTTCCTGCTCAGGCTTCTCCTGCTGTTCGCCCTCCTCCTTGGCGCCCTCCTTGTCCGGTTTGCCGAGCATTTCGTTGGTGGATTTCTGCACCTCGTCAATCTGCTCGTTGAAGGCGTTGACGGTATCGCTGACGGCTTCGCGGGCAATTTCCTGTACGGCCTGCTCGGCTTTCTCGGTGAATTTCTGCGCCGACTCTTCGGCCATTTCGCAGCCGGCCAGGGTCAGGCCGATCACGGCGGTCAGCACCAGTGCGGAAAGAGGTGATGGATTCATGGCATATCTCCAGTGAAAAGCCCCGGCGCCGCCGGGGCGTTGGGCGTCAGTGCGGGGTCTTTTCAGCGTCGAGAGCTGGCGGGTCGTTGCGGGTCTTCCACAGCGACAGCAGCACGCCACCGATCAACAGGCCCAGGGTCACGCTCAGGGAAATCACCGGCGGGGTCTTGCCGATGATGCCGACCAGGAAGATCTTGCCGCCGATGAACACCAGCACCAGGGCCAGGGCGTACTTGAGGTAGGCGAAGCGGTGGATCATCGCGGCCAGGGCGAAGTACAGCGCGCGCAGGCCGAGGATCGCGAAGATGTTCGAGGTGTAGACGATGAACGGGTCCTGGGTGATGGCGAAGATCGCCGGCACGCTGTCGATGGCGAACACCAGGTCGGCGCACTCGATCAGCACCAGCGCCAGGAACAGCGGCGTGGCCCAGCGCACCATGTTGCCGTTGGCATCGGGCTGACGGACGAAGAAGCGGCCCTCATGCAAACGATCGGTGACGCGCATGTGCTTGCGCAGGAATTTCACCAGCACGTTTTCGGACAGGTCCGGGTGGTCGTCGACCTTGCTGAACAGCATCTTCACGCCGGTGAGCAGCAGGAAGGCGCCGAACACGTAAAGGATCCAGCTGAACTGGGCGATCAGCGCAGCGCCCAGACCGATCATCAGGGCGCGCAGCACGATCACCCCGAGGATGCCCCAGAACAGCACCTCATGCTGGTACTTACGCGGGATGGCCAGGAAGCTGAAGATCATCGCCATCAGGAACACGTTGTCCATGGACAGCGACTTCTCGATCAGAAAGCCCGTGTAGAAGTCCATGCCGGCGTCGCCGCCCTTGACGTTCCACACCCACAGGCCGAACAGCAGACCCGCGGTGATGTAACCGCCGGACAGCAGCAGGCTTTCCTTGACGCCGATTTCTCGGTGCTCACGATGAAGCACCCCGAGGTCGAAGACCAGGAGGCTGATGACGATGGTGATGAAGACGAGCCACAACCAGGTGGCGGTGCCGAGAAACTCGGCGGTGAGGAACGGTACTAGGGTGCTCATGAGCCCCTCCTAAGTCAGAGTTGTACAAACTGCAACTCCGACATGGCAGCTGGGTAGCTGTCAGAGGGGCCCGGCGTCGCAGCGCCAATCTAGCAGGCGCCGCGGGCTTCTCAAGGGGAGACTCGTTGCAAATTATAACGAGGCGAACGCTCGGTAAATTCGCTTAAAAGTTCCCAACAGGCGGGTAAAAAGTTGTTTCAGGCACTTTCCCGAATGGCGTCCGGTTTGCCGCCTGGCGCCCAGGCGCTGTCGCGCAGCCGGCTGGCGTCCCTGGCCGGCGGCAGGCCGAACAGGCGCGCGTAATCGCGGCTGAATTGCGAGGGGCTTTCGTAGCCGACGCGGTAGCCGGCGCCGGCGGCATCCAGCGCTTCGGCGACCATCAGGCGACGGGCTTCCTGCAGGCGCAGGTGGGTACGAAACTCCAGCGGGCTCATGGCCGTGACGGATTTGAAGTGGGCGTGGAAGGTCGAGCGGCTCATGCCGGCGATATCGGCCAGATCGTCGATCCGACAGGCTTCGGCGTAATGGCTGCGCAGCCAGGCGATGGCCCTGGCGATCTGATTCAGGCGGCTGTCGGCCTTGACCATCTGCCGCACCATCGGCCCGCCCTTGCCGATCAGCAGGCGGTAGAGAATCTCGCGCACCGTCAACGGCGCCAGTTCGGCGATGTCGCCCGGCGTGTCCAGCAGGCTGGCGAGCCGGGCGGCGGCGTCGAGCAGCTCCGCCGTGGTTTCGCCCAGCTGGATGCCGGCGGCCGGTGCGCAGTCGGTATCGCCAGCCGGATAGCGCAGGATCAGGTCGCTGAGCACCGTCATGTCCAGGTCGACCACCAGGCACAGGTAGGGCTCCTCCTCGCTCGCCTCGATCACCGAGCCCATCACCGGCACGTCCACAGAAACGACCAGGTAATTGGCGGCATCGTAGACATAGGTGGTCGCGCCGGCCGTCACCCGCTTGCTGCCCTGAACGATCAGGCAGAGGGTAGGCTCGTACACCACCGGCATCGGCACGGTCGGCGTGCCGGAACGCACCAGGCTGACGCCGGGAATCGGTGTCGGGCGAAGCCCATCGCCCGGCGTGTGGCGACCGATGATCTGTACCAGCTTGTCCAGCGAGTCCATGGCGTCTCCTTGGCTGACCAGGGTTTTACAAGGTTTTTCAAGCGGATGATCGGGTAAGTATCCGGGAGGATCCGGTTACGAACACAGAGTGCCGCAGGGGCAGACTCGTTCACGACAGATCGGCAGCCCGGCTCGCGTTTGCCGCCGGGCGAGCAGGCAACGGCTTGGCAACGAGCCCGAGCCAGCATAGGCCAGATGCGCCGATCAGCCAGACCAACAACGAGAGAGGACTCCAGCCATGCCCCTTACAACCCTGCGTAACACCCGAGCCGCGGCCCTGTGCGGCGCCCTGCTGCTTGGTGCCCTGCTGCCGAGCCTGGCCCTGGCCAACGCCAGCAGTGAGGTCGAAGCCCGCAACAAGCAGGCAGTCAGCGAAGCCTTCGACCGCTGGGCGGCCGGCGGCAATACCTTCTTCCGTGACATCCTGGCGCCCGATGTGGTGTGGACCATCAAGGGCTCGGGCCCCAGCGCCGGCACCCACCGTGGTGTAGACGCCTTCGTGAGCCAGGCGGTACAGCCTTTTGCCGTACGCCTGTCCGAGCCGGTGCGGCCGGTGAGCAAGCGGGTGTGGGCCGATGGCGACCACGTGATCATCCAGTGGGACGGCGCCGGCATGGCCCGCGACGGCCAACCCTATCGCAACAGCTACGCGTGGATCTTCCGCATGCGCGATGGCAAGGCCTACGAGGTAGCGGCCTACCTCGACCTGCCGGCCTACGACGATGTGCTGCAGCGCATCCCCGATCCGGCGTGACGGCCATGAATTGCCGAGCTAACTGCCTGCGCGCCCTGCTAATGGGCGTGCTTCTGGCGACGCCCGCTGCGGTGCTCGCCTCCCCTTCAACCGCGGCGGCCACGCCGCCAGGCCAGGAGAACGAAATGGCCAACCATCCTTACGTGGGCATGTGGGTCACCGACGACGGTCAGATCCGCCACGAACTGCTGCCCAACAACCGCTACGATGAAGCCCGCGGCACAAGGGAAAGCGCCTACCAGGGGCGCTACGAAGTCAGCGGCACCCATATCGACTACTGGGACGATACCGGCTTCACCGCCGATGGCGAGTTCGTCGACCGCGACACGCTGCACCACGGCGGCATGATATTCCGTCGCCGTTAGCGGGATGCGGGCCGCCTCGGTATCGGGGCGGCCTTCTTTCAGGCAAGAGTCTCGATCAGCAGCTCGGGCTCGTGGCTGACCGGGAAATTCATCGAGCGGGCGATAAAGCACATTTCGTGGGCCTGATGATGCAGTGCACGAGCCCCTTCCAGATCGCTGCCAGCGGCCAGCGTCACTTTCGGCCGCAGCACCACTGAGGTGAACTGCCCGGCACCGTCGGCCTGTTCGAGCATGGCGCCCTGGGCGTTGTCCTCGTAGGCGGTCACCACGATGCCGGCACCAGCACACAACCCCAGATACCAGAGCTTGTGGCAGGCGGACAGCGACGCGACCAGCAGCTCCTCGGGATTCCAGCGCGCCGGATCACCGCGAAAACTCGGGTCGGACGAGCCGGCGATGGTGGGCTTGCCAGCGGCCTCGATGCTGTGGGCACGGCTGTAACCGCGATAGGAGGAAGTGCCGCTGCCCTCGTTGCCGGTCCAGGTCACGCGCACGTCGTAGTGATGCTGTTTGTCCGCCATCTGCTGCTCCTGAAGATTAACCGTCGATCCGCTCCGCCGGGCTGGAGCTCGGGCGGACATAGTAATTGTCGAACTCGCTGCTTTCGAGGAACTGGAAACCGTGGCGCAGATAGAAACGGTTGGAGGCACTCTCTTTCAAGGCGCCGACCCTGATGGGCAACCTCAGTGCATCGGCCTCCTCGAAGAGGCAGGCGAGCACTTCGCTGCCGATGCCAGCGCCCTGAGCCTTGGGCAACAGATAGAGATGGTCGAGCAGAAAGTCCTCGGCGCGGCGCTTGAACACCACAAAACCAATCAGCTCGCCGGTCACTTCGATACGCCGCGTGCAGACGGGGTCGAAGCCGTCGCGAAAACGCTGGCGCGCGCGAGCCGGATCGAAGCGACCGATGCGCTGCAAACTTTCGCGCATGGCCTCGATACGAATATGCAGCAACGCTTCGAAATCATTGGCGGCTGCAGGACGCAGCACCATGTAGGTCTTTACGGGAAAGGCAGGCATCACGGCAGCGCTCGGTCACGGTGAGCGGCTGAGTATAGAAACCTGGAGGGAAATCGACTGCAGATTTTCGGCGTGACAACAGGCTGACGGGAGAACGAGAGTTCGGGGCGGTGGCCCGCCCCGAGACATCAGGCTCACTGATTGCGCGTTACGCGCCAGATGGTGTTGGACAGATCGTCAGCGATGATCAGCGCACCTTTCGGGTCGACCGTCACGCCCACCGGGCGACCGCGGGTCTTGCCATCTTCGCCGCGGAAGCCGGTGGCGAAGTCGATGGGCTCGCCCGCCGGACGGCCATCGGCGAACGGCACGAAGATCACCTTGTAGCCCACCGGGTTGTCGCGGTTCCAGCTGCCGTGCTCACCGACGAACACGCCGTTGGCGAACTGCTCGCCCATCTCCGGGATGGAGAAGTCGACGCCCAGCGCCGCCACGTGGGAGCCGAGGGCGTAGTCCGGCTTGATGGTGATATCGACCATTTCCGGCTTGTGCGGCTGCACGCGGGTGTCGGCATTCTGGCCCCAGTAGGCGTAAGGCCAGCCGTAGAACTTGCCCTCCTGCACCGAGGTCAGGTAATCCGGCACCAGGTCCGGGCCCAGCTCGTCACGCTCATTGACCACCGCCCACAGCTGGCCGGTTTCCGGCTGGATGGTCAGCGCGGTCGGGTTGCGCAGGCCGGTCGCGTAGGGTTTGTGCATGCCGCTCTCGGCATCGATCTGCCAGACCAGCGCACGGTCGGCCTCGACCTCCATGCCGCGCTCGCCAATGTTGCTGTTCGAGCCGATGCCGACATACAGGTAGCGACCATCGGGGCTGATGGTCATCGCCTTGGTCCAGTGATGGTTGATCTCTTTCGGCAGGTCGGTGACCTTCGCCGGCTCGCCGCTGGCCTGGGTCTGACCGTCCTGGTAGTCGAAGCGCACCACGGCATCCTGGTTGGCCACGTACAGGTTGCCCTCGTGGAAGGCCAGGCCGTAGGGCGCATTGAGGTTCTCGGCGAATACCGTCTGGGTTTCGTAGGTGCCGTCACCGTCGGCATCACGCAGCAGGGTCAGGCGGTTACCGCCTTTGACCTTGGTATTGCCCTGGGCCTTGATGTAGCTGGCGATCACGTCCTTGGGCTTGAGCTTGGCCGCGTTGCCGCCACGGCCTTCGGCCACCAGGATGTCGCCGTTGGGCAGCACCAGGGTCTGGCGCGGAATCTTCAGGTCGGTGGCGATCGCCGTGATGCTGAAACCGTCCGGCACGGTGGGCAGCTTATCGCCCCACTCGGCCGGCTCGGCGATCTTCATGCTCGGCAGCAGGCCGCGTTGTGGCTCGGGCAGTTTCGGGTCGGGGCCGCGTTCGAGGGTGGTGTCCGCTTCGCCGCCACAGGCGCCGAGCAGCAGCGCCATGCTCAGGGTGGTCAGTGCACTTACCGTTTTCATCGCTCACCTCCCGAACGCAGGTTGCTCAGGCCCAGCCAGGCGGTGATCACCGCCAGCACGGCAACGACGGCCGACAGCACCAGCCCGGCCGGCATCACCGCCCAGGCGTCCTTGGCGTGTTCGAAGGCGTTGATCAGCCCGATCACCCAGGTGACCAGCAGCAGGAGCAGATACACAACCGGGCGACCGGCCTTGCGCTGCGCGCCGATCAGGTTGGCCAGGGCGAACAGCAGCGCCAGGCCGGCGAACAGCAAGCCGCCGGCGATCAGCCAGGCCGCGAAGTTGGCCCACTGGATCTGGAAGCTGTTGTAGTAGGCGATATCGCTCAGCAATGCGCCGAGAAACAGCGGAACGGTGCCGGCCAGCAGCATCGCGTGCAGCGGCCCTGGCCGGTAGCGGTAGTCGGGGTGGGTGGTAACGGTCACGGTGGCTCCTTATCGTTCAGCGATCCCGGGGCTGGAAGCCGGCGCACCTGCACCGGCCCATCTGGCTCGCGCTGACAGCGCATAGGGGAAGATTGCGCTGCCGGAACGTTAGTTCACCTCCATTTCAGGGCGGAAATATCTTGAAAGATCCAGCAACGACCGCCCCCTTTAAGCCCTGAGCGTGCCGCTACCTCCTGACAGTACTGCTGCATCATCGGGGTCTAGGTGCGTTGCAGCCTGCTCAGCCCAGCAGCCCCTTGAAGAACCGCGAGGCGTTTTCGTCGAGGGTGGCGATGTCGTACCCGCCTTCCTGCACTACCACGCACGGCAGGCCAAGGGCGCGGATGCGCCGGCCCAGTTGCTCGAAACCGGCGTGGCTGACCGCGACCTTGGACTGCGGGTCGTTCTCGTAGATATCGAAGCCCAGCGACAGCACCAGCACCTGCGGCGCGAACGCGCTGATCGCCTGTTCGGCCTGGCCCAGGCAGGTGAAGAAGTCCGCCTCAGAGGCGCCATGTGCCATCGGCAGGTTCAGGTTGTAACCCTTGCCGGCCCCTGCGCCCTGCTCGTCGTCGAAGCCGGCCACCACCGGGTAGAAGTTGGTCGGGTCGCCATGGATGGAAACGTACTGCACGTCGTCGCGCTCGTAGAAGATTTCCTGGATGCCCTGGCCGTGGTGCATGTCGGTGTCGAGGATGGTGACCCGCTCGAAACTGGCGCGCAGCACCTGGGCAGCGATGGCCGCATTGTTGAGAAAGCAGAAGCCGCCGGCCGCCTCGGCCCGCGCGTGGTGGCCCGGCGGGCGGCACAGCGCATAGGCCTGGGGCTCGCCATCACGTACCGCCAGAGCGGCGGCGACGGCGGCCTGGGCCGACCAGTAGGCGGCCGTCCAGGTGTGCTTGCCGATCGGGCAACTGCCGTCGGCCAGGTAGCGCGCGGTCTTGCCGAGGATGCCGCGCAGCGGATTGTTCTCGCGGATGAAGATGTTCGACATCACCTCGTCGCCCCAGTCCTCGTCGACCTCGTGCCACTGGGCGTAGGCACTTTGCAGGTAGTCCAGATAGGCGTCGCTGTGCACCGCCCGCAGCGGCGCGAGGCCGTGATCCGCCGGCTCGACGACCGCGAAGCCGAGCTGGCTGGCCATGGCCAGCAACGGGTCGATACGTGCCGGAATTTCCTGGGGCTCGCGCATCTGCCCTCGGGACAGGTAACTGCGCGGATGATGCAGGCGTTGCTGAGGGTGGAAAAAGGTTTTCATGGCGATTGTCCGTAGTCGTGACAGAGGGGGCGCGCACCCTGGCGGCGCCCGTCGGCGATTCAGTAACCCAGCGCGGGATCGACCTGATGGTTCAGCGGCAGGCCAGCGTGAAGGCGCTGCAGGTTGTCGGCGATCTGCCGGGCGATGCAGGCGTCGGACGCCGCCGACGCCATGTGCGGCGTGACCCACACGCCGGGCGTCTGCCAGAGCGGCGAGTCGCGGTGCAGCGGCTCGCTGGCGAACACGTCCAGCAAGGCGCCGCGCAACTGGCCGCTGGCCAACGCATCGAGCAGGTCGGCCTCCACCAGGTGCTCGCCGCGACCGCAGTTGATCAGCGCCGCGCCCTGGGCCAGATACTCGAACAGTTCATGGTCGAGCAGGCCGCGTGTGGTGGCGGTCAGCGGGAGCAGGTTGACCAGCAGGTCCAGGCCATCGAGAAAGCCGGGCAATGCGTCGGCGCCGGCAAAGGTGGCGATGCCCTCCAGCTCCCGCGATGTCCGCGCCCAGCCGCGCACTCCATAACCGGCCTGGGCCAGCCGCGCGGCCACTGGCGTGCCGATGGCGCCCAGCCCCATCACGCCGACCCGGTAATCCCGCGCCGCACGCTGCATCGGCCGTTGCCATTGCTGGCTCGCGCGCCCCTCGATCACCTGGTCGAACCCGCGATGAAAGTGCAGCACGCCCCAGTGCACGTACTCGGCCATACCCTGCGAGTGATCGGGGTCGACCACCCGGCACACGGGAAGCCCGGCAGGTCTGGAGCGGTCATGTTCCAGATGGTCGACGCCCGAGCCGATCGAGTGGATCAGCCGCAGCGCCGGCAAGCGGCCCAGGCTACCCTCGGCGGGGTACCAGCAGGCCGCGACCTGAGCCCTTTCGGCGCCCGCTTCATCGGGGCGCAGCACCCTGAGTTCGGGGGCATGGCGGGCGAACAGCTCGGCGAGCCAGTCTTCGAGCGGCCGTTCACGGCACAGCAGCACCACACCGGGCAGGGCTTCAGCGGCGCCAGTCATCACGCTGCTCCTCGATCAGACTGAGCGCGGCCTGCCAGGCCAGGTCGATGATGCCGTCGATACCGTCGCGGGCGAACTGCGCGGCCGTGTGCCGACAGACTTCCTCACTGGGAACGTTCAGCGCCACGCCCGCCGCCATCGCCTGGATCTGCGCCTGGCAGGCACGCTCCAGGAAATAGATCTCGTGAAAGGCATGGGCCACGCTCTGGCCGCCGGCCAACAGGCCATGGTTACGCAGGATCATCGCCTTGTGGCTGCCCAGGTCGGCCACCAGGCGCACGCGTTCTTCCAGCGACAGGGCGATGCCTTCGTAGGTGTGATACGCCAGGTTGCCGTAGAACTTCAGCGCATGCTGGGTCAGTGGCAGCAAGCCGTCACGCTGGGCGGCCACGGCCATGCCGGCAGCGGTGTGGGTGTGCACGATGCAATGCATGTCCGGGCGGGCTTCGTGAATCGCCGAATGGATGACGAAACCGGCAGCGTTGACCCGCCGCTCGCCACCCAGGCGATCCACCACATTGCCCTGCAGGTCGATCAGCACCAGGTCGCTGGCGCGCATCTTCTCGAACGCCACGCCGTAGCGGTTGATCAGGAAGTGATGCTTCGGCCCCGGCACCCGCAGGGTGATGTGGGTGTCGATCAGGTCGGTCATGCGGTAGTAGGCGACCAGCCGGTACAGGGCGGCCAGCTCGCAGCGCGCCTGCCATTCGGCATCGCTGATGATGTCGGGCTTGCTCATGGGGTCACGACCTCCGGGTTGGACAGGCTAAGGTTGCGGCGCTCCTCGGCGCGCAAGCGCGACAGGCCGATCACGCCGACCAGCGACATCAGGGCGAGCACGCTGAAGAACAGCGCCAGCGGCATCCATTGCCCGGCGAACTGCCCGGCCAGGTAGGTGCCGATCAGCGGCGTGAGGCCGCCGGTCAGGCCGCTGCCTAGTTGATAGGCGATGGAAATGCCCGAGTAGCGCACCTGGGCGGCGAAGGCCTCGGCCATGTAGCCGGCGATCGCCGAATACAGCGCCGCCAGCAGCAACACGGCCAGGGCAATACCGGCGGTCATGTAGACCAGGTTGCCGGTCTGCACGAGCAGGAACATCGGGTACGGCACCAGCATGCACAGCGCCGCCACCCCCTTCAGGAAGCGCCCTTCACCGAAGCGTTCGGCCAGCAGAGCCGAACACGGCTGGGAGAGGAACTGCAGGATGGTGACCAGGAACAGGCAATCGAGAATGGTCGACTTGGCGATGCCCTGGTACTGGGTCACGTAGGTGATCATGAAGGTGTTGGTAAAGAAGAAACCGCCCGAACCGATGGTCACCGCCGCTGCGGCGAACAGGATCTGCCGCCAGTTATGGCGCAGCACGTCCTTCACCGGGCTCTTGGAGGTCTGCTTCTGCTCCTTGACCCTGGCGAACTCCGGCGACTCGGGCACGCCGAAACGAATCGCCAGGCCCACCAGCATCAGCACGCCGCTGAGCAGGAACGGCACGCGCCAGCCCCAGGTCATCAGCGCCTCCTGATCCATCTCGCTGATGGCGCGAAAGGCGATCAGCGCCAGCAGCAGGCCCGCCGGGCTACCCAGCTGGGCGAAGGAGGCGAAGAACACCTTGCGGCCCCTGGGCGCGTGTTCGCTGGCCATCAGCACCGCCCCGCCCCACTCGCCGCCGACCGAGATGCCCTGCAGGAAACGCAGCGCCACCAGGCCGATCGGCCCCCAGATGCCCGCCTGGGCATAGGTCGGCAGCAGGCCGATGCAGGTAGTCGCCACGCCCATCAACACCATGGTGAACAACAGCATCTTCTTGCGCCCCAGGCGATCACCCAGGTGGCCGAACACCACGCCGGCGAAAGGCCGGGCGATGAAGCCGACGGCGAAGGTGGCGAACGCCGCCATGGTGCTCAGCATCGCGTTGTCGCTGGGAAAGAACAGCTGCCCGAGCACCAGCGCCGCGGCGAAGGCGTAGATATAGAAATCGTAGAATTCGATGGTGGTGCCGATGAAGGCGGCCGCCGCGGCACGACGCGGCGTGGAGGTTGGGGTGGTCATCGCAGGCTCCCGGATTCGTTTTTATAGGCAGGAGAAAAAGCACATCCCCATAGGGGATCGGTCGCACTCTGGCGGTGCATTGTCAGATCATGCCCCCGACCCTATGCTAAGCAAAGCTTCTAATTTCAATACTCAAGTATAAGTAGAACGGATACTTAAAACCCCATGAACGCCGGTCATCGCCATGCCGAAGCGCGCCGTTTTCTCAACGACCGGCTCGATTGGAACCTCTTGCGCACCTTCCTGGTGATCGGCCAGGAAGGCAGCATCAGCCGCGCCGCTGCGCGCCTGCACCTGAGCCAGCCGGCGGTGAGCCAGGCGCTCAAGCGCCTCGAGGAGCAACTGGAAAGCGCCCTGGTGATCCGCAGCGGGCCGCGCATCACCCTGTCCAAGGCAGGCGAGGAAGTCATGCAGATCGCCGCCGAGCTGTACGGCACGGTGTCGCGCCTGGGCCCGGCACTCGACGCGCCGGAAGAAACCGTCGCCGGCAAGATTCGCATCCTGATGATCAGCCGCATCGAGTCGAGCTTCTACGACGAATTCCTGGCCAACTTTCACGTCGACTACCCACGGGTGGAGTTCGAATTCGACGTGCTGCGCAGCTCCGATGTGGTCAGCGCCCTGCTGCAGAAAACCGCCTCGTTCGGGCTGAGCCTGTGCCGCACGCCACAGCCGCGGCTGGAGCAGCGGGTGATGCTCAAGCAGCGTTATGCGTTCTTCTGCGGCAAGCGCCACGCCCTGTTCGGGCGCAACGACCTGAAGCTGGCGGACCTGAAAAGCGAGAACTTCGTGAGTTTCACCAGCGACCAGATTGGCGGCAACCTGTCGCCGCTGACCATCTTTCGCGACCAGCAGGGCTTCACCGGGCGCATCGTCGCCTCATCGTCGAGCCTCGACGAGATCCGTCGCCTGGTCGCCGCCGGCTACGGCATCGGCTGCCTGCCCGAACATATCGTCGCCAAGGACGTGCAAGCCGGCGAAGTGTGGCGCCTGCCACCGGCGGAGGGAGTGATCGACGTGAACGTCTACCTGCTATGGAACCGCGACCATAAACGCACCCACGCCGAGGCGGTGTTTCTGGAGCGCTTCGAACAGGCGCTACTGGCCACCGACGTGCGCAACAGGTTCTGAGAGCCAGTCATGATTTTTCAGTTCAGGTTCGGCGATTTTGGCAACAAAGTGGCGCAGGGGGCCGTCCAACCATCCTGTGGGAACGGGCCATGCCCGTGATTTTTCGCGGGCATAGACTGGGCGTCCCCGCCCGTTCCCACAATGGATCAGTGATGTCCGTTTCTGCCTGGAACCTGCCGCTCCAGGCACATAAAGATCGTTAGCAGGCCGTGAGCCGGGCGGCGCCGGGGCCGCCCGCGAGCAACTCAGTCCGCCGACGGCTCGCCGTAGCGCCAGCGAATGAAGTTGTGCAGGGCCAGCAGGCCGCAAATGATCACGAAGGGAATCAACAGCACGCCGGCGATGATCGAGCCCCACCAGGCCACGCCGCTTTGCCAAGTCTGGCCCTTGCCGGCGGCCACGAAGGCCAGGCGGGTATCCACTTCGCCAAAGCGAGCATCCGGGTTAAGCACCTGCACCTGCAGACGGTAATCACCGGGCTGCATGGGAATGCGCGCCACGGCGCGGGTAATCTGGTCGCTGCCGTAACTGGTCAGCTCGGCGCCCAGGGAACCCTGCCCTTCGGAGACCAGTTCGCCGCTTGGAGTCAGCAGCTTCCAGGCCAGGGTCAGCGGTGCTGGCGGGTACTCGACCCACTGCTCGTTCTCCCAGATAGGCCCGCCAGACAGCTTGCGCACCGTGAACAGCGGCAGCTCGGCGGTAGAGAACACCACGGCCAGGGTGTCGAATTCCAGGGTCCGAGTCTCCACCGGCAGCTCGACGGTTTCGCCCTGGTCGAGGCGCACCGGGGTGTCCAGCGGCAATGTGGTCGCCCAGACGAAGAACAGCCGAAACGCGACGACCAGCACCAACAGGCTCAGGCCCAGACCGCCCCAGAGAAAGGTTTTGCTCTTGTGACTCAATGCTCGACTCCCAGCGACTGCTGAAAAAATTCAGGCGCAAGGCTACTCGATATGGGGCGTTGGATTCACCTGCGCCAATGCGTCGCAGGCGCAGAAGATGCGGCTTTACGAGATGGCCGGGCCAGAACGACCAGACGCTGCCAAGCGCGGCAGCGTCTGGTGAGGATCAGCCTGCGAGCGGCGGCGTACGCGGCGGGACCTGCCGTTTGTTGCCGGTCGCCTCAAAGGCCGAGGCCAGCTGCAGCAATACGTTGTCGTCGTAGGCGCGGCCGGCGAAGGTCAGGCCGACCGGCATGCCGATATCGGCCATTACGCCCATGGGCACGGTGACGGTCGGTACGCCCTGGTGGCGGATGGCGAGGTTGCCGTTGGCGACCCAGACGCCGTTGCTCCAGGCGATATCGGCGGAGATCGGATTGACGTCCGCATCCGCCGGGCCGACATCGGCCACCGCCGGGAAGATCATCGCGTCGAGCTGCAGGTTGTCCATCCAGTCTTCCAGATCCAGCTTGCGAGTCAGCTCAAGGGCGCGCATGCCATCCGGCGCGCTGGGAACATCGTGCCACGGCGTGATGCCGCGCTGGGCCATGCGCACGTACTCGTCCATGCCGACGGCCAGGTCGCCCTCACGATTGGGTAGCGTGCCGGGGTCGTGGGGGAAGATCTGCGGGCCATCGACGTCGGCCAGGCGATTGAGTTTCGGGTCGCCATTGGCGCGCAGAAAATCATCGAATGCCCACGCCGTCAGCTCACCCAGTTCGTCGAGCAAGAACTGGTGCGGCACCAAGCCACGGTTGTACACGGTTGGAGCGCCAGGGCGGTCGCCCTCGCAGTTGGACACCAGCGGGAAGTCCACTTCGATCACTGTCGCACCGGCACTTTCCAACGCCGCGCGGGCCTGTTCCCAGAGTTCTATCACCGAAGCGCGGGTGTGGATACGCTGGCCGGTCGGGCCGCCGATGCCGGGCTTTTCGCTGGTGCCGGCCAGCTCGTCCTTGTTGATGTACATGCGTGGCACGCCCAGGCGCTTGCCTTTCAAGGCTTCGGGCTTGGCGGCCAGATCGAGATAGGACACCGGGCGAATGTCTGAGGCTTTCGGGATCGGCACCCAAGGCTGCAGGCGCCACAGGTCGCCGCGGGTATCGGCGTCGTCGGCGACCACCACGTCCAGCACTTCGAGCAGGTCAGCCATGCTGCGGGCGTAGGGCACCACCACGTCCATGGTCGGGGTCAGCGGCCAGTTGCCGCGCACCGAGATCACCCCGCGCGACGGCGTGTAGGCGCACAGGCCGTTGTTCGAGGCCGGCCCACGGCCGCTCGACCAGGTTTCCTCGGCCAGGCCGAACGCGGAGAAGCTCGCTGCCGTTGCCGTGCCGGCACCGTTGGACGAACCCGAGGCGAACGGCGCGGTGAGGTAGTTGGCGTTGTACGGGCTTTCCGCCCGGCCATACACGCCGCGCTGCATGCCGCCATTGGCCATCGGCGGCATGTTGGTCTTGCCCAGGCAGATGGCGCCCGCAGCGCGCAGCCGTTCGATGGTGAAGGCGTCGCGCTGGGCGACCAGATCCTTGAAGGCCGGGCTGCCGGACGCGGCAGTCAGGCCCTTGACCAGGTAGCTGTCCTTGGCAGTGTAGGGAATGCCATCCAGCGGGCTCAGCAGCTCGCCACGGGCGCGGCGGACATCGGAGGCTTCGGCTTCCTTCAGGGCATCGGGGTTGCGCACCACCACGGCGTTGAGTGCCGTGGCAGTTCCCACTCCATCGTAAGCATCGATCCGCGCCAGGTAGGCCTTCACCAGCTCGACCGAGCTGGTGCGACCGGCCTCGAGCGCCGCGCGCAGCTCGGCGATGGAGACTTCGGTTACTTCGATCATATCGTCACCTATTCCACTCAGGCGTGGTTCAGATACCAGCGCCAGTCCTGCTCGCCGACCTCGGCCATGAACTGACGGTACTCGGTTTTCTTGATCGCCAGGAACACCTTGAGAAACTCCTCGCCCAGGGCTTCGCGGGCCCAGGTCGATGCTTCCAGCGCGCGCAGCGCGGTCAGCCAGTCTGTGGGCAGGAACTCGGTGGCCTGCTCGTAACCATTGCCGACGATGGCGGCGCCCGGGTCGATCTGCTCACGGATGCCGTGGTGGATGCCGGCGAGAATCGCCGCGGCGGCCAGATACGGGTTGGCATCGGCGCCGCAGATGCGGTGCTCGATATGGCGGCTGACGGCCGGGCCGCCCGGTACGCGGAACGACACGGTGCGGTTGTTCACGCCCCAGCTCTTGGCCAGCGGCGCGTAGCTGTTGGCCTGGAAACGGCGGAACGAGTTGGCGTTGGGGCAGAAGATCGCCAGGGAATCGAGCAGCGTGGCCATCATGCCACCGATGGAGTGACGCAACAGCGGTGTGCCCTGCGGATCTTCACTGGCGTACAGGTTGTTGCCCTGTTCGTCAGCCAGGCTGACGTGCATGTGCATGCCGCTGCCGGCACGGTCGCCGAATGGTTTGGCCATGAAGCAGGCCTGCAGGCCGTGCTTGTTGGCCACGCCTTTGACCAGCCGCTTGTAGCGCAGACCTTCGTCGACAGCCTGCAGCGCGTCGAAACGATGCTCCAGGGTCAGTTCGAGCTGGCCCGGCGCATACTCGGAAATTGCCGTGCGCACCGGCAGGCCCTGGGCTTCGCAGGCAGCATAGAGATCATCGAGAAACGGCTGCACCTGCTCCAGCTCGTACACGCCGTACACCTGCGGGGCTTCAGGGCGCACGCCATTCATCTGCACCGCCGGTTGCGGGCGGCCGTTGACGTCACGATGCTTGTCCAGCAGGTAGAACTCCAGTTCAACGGCCATCACCGGGTGGAAGCCGTCGGCCTTGAGGCGGTCGATCACCCGCACCAGCGCATGGCGCGGATCGGCCGGTGCAGCAGGCAGGCCCTGAGTCGGGTGCATGCTCACCTGCAGTTGTGCGGTAGGCGTGCTGCGCCAGGGCTGCAGGGTCAGGCTACCGGGCAGCGGGTAGGTCCAGCAGTCGGCGTCGGCCACTTCCCAGACCAGGCCGGTGGCTTCGACATCCTCACCCTGCATGGTCAGGGCCAGAATGGAGCTGGGTAGCGGGCGACCGTTCTGGTAGATCGCCAGCAGCTCGTCACGGTGCAGCAGCTTGCCGCGCGGAATGCCGTTGGCGTCGATCAGCATCAGTTCGATGCTGCGCACCTCGGGGTGGGCGGCGAGGAAATCGCGGGCTTCCTGAATGTCGGCGAATTGCATGATCAGTACTCGTATGGATTACGGAACACCGGCACGGCCCCCACAGGGTCACGCCGGTCGATTGGCATCACGGATTACGCACGAGCACCGGGAATCGCCAGCAGCTCGCTCAGCCCTGCATCGAGGGTGGCGATCAGCTTGTCGACGTCGGCAGCGGTGGTTTCCGGGCTGCACAGAGTCATGTTGTGGAACGGCGTAATCAGAATGCCGCGGTTGATCAGGTACAGGTGCATGGCCATCTGCAAGCTGTCGTGGAACGCCGCTTCGGCCTCGGCACCGGTTTTCGGCGAAGTGGAGCAGAACTGGAATTCGCAGCGCGCGCCCAGTTCGGTCACCGACCAGTTCAGGCCGTGCTTGCTGACCAAGCCGCGCAAGCCTTCGGCCAGGCGTGCAGAGAGCGACAGCATGTGCTCGTAGGCGGCCGGCGTCATCACCTGCTCCAGATTTACGCGCATGCAGCGCATCGCCAGGGCGTTGGCCGACAGCGTGGTGCCCATGCCGCTATGGCCGTGGCCACTGCTGGTTTCGCTGGCGTGCTGCTGAGCCAGGCGCATGGCCTGGGCCATTTCGTGGGTGCAACCGTACACCGAGCACGGCACGCCGCCGGCAATCGGTTTGCCGAGGGTGATGAAGTCCGGCTTGAGGTTCCAGGCCTTGGTACAGCCGCCAGGGCCGGTGGAGATGGTGTGGGTTTCGTCGATGATCAGCAGGCTGCCGTATTTCTTGCTCAGCTCACGGACCTTTTCCATGAAGCCTGGCTCGGGGAGCACCATGCCGATGTTGGTCATCGCGGCCTCGCAGAGGATTGCGGCCACGTCGCCCTGGGCGAGGGCCGCTTCCAGCGCGGCGACATCGTTGAACGGCACGGCGCGGCTGGTCTTGGCCAGGTTGCGCGCCTGGCCGATCAGGCCGCCGCGGTGCACGGTACGGCCTTCCTTGCAGCGCACCATCACGTCGTCGACGGTGCCGTGGTAGCAGCCGTCGAACACCAGCAGCACCTTGCGGTTGGTGATGGCGCGGGCCCAGCGAACCACGAAGCGGTTGGCGTCGGTGGCGGTGGTCGCCATCTGCCAGAACGGCAGGCCGAAGCGCTCGGCAAGCAGTTCGCCGGCGACGATGGCGTCTTCTCCGGGCAGCATGGTGGTCAGGCCATTGGCGCCCTGCTCGGCGAGGGCCTTGGCGATCGGGTCTGGCGAGTGGCCGAACATGCTGCCGGTGTCGCCCAGGCAGAAGTCGATATACTCGTGGCCATCGACGTCATAGAAGCGCGCGCCCTTGGCGCGGCTGACGAATAGCGAACTGGGCATCGACCAGTCGTTCATCCAGTGCATCGGCACGCCGCCGAACAGGGAGTTGCGGGCACGCTTGGCCAGCTCGATGGATTTCGGGTTGCGCTGCAGAAAATGCTCGCGTTCACGGACGGCGAAAGTTTCGACGGCTTTATCGTTGATGCCACTCTGGAACATGGTAAGGCTCCTGTTGTTATCAATTGGGTCGGCGCAACACTTAACAGGCGGTTGAAAAACTACCTACGTTGCCATTGCTGCGTTAAAAACAGCCTCGTGTGCGAGCCCAGTCAAAATGCTCATGTACAGCTCGTACACTCCGCTTTTTCGGTTGTTTTTGCGGGGCCGCCACCGGTATTGCACTGGCTGCCTCGCCTACGTTTTTCAACGGCCTGTTAGTTACCGGCCGACACACCACAGTCGATGGCCAGGTCCGCCCCGGTGATCGACCGGGTGCTGCTCTGGCAGAGGAAGAACACCAGATCGGCCACTTCGCCGGGCTGGATGAATCGAGCGGCTTCACCTTGCGGGTATTTGGCGAGCAGGTCCTGGTAATAGGCTTTCATGTCGCCATTGCCATAGCGCTCGGCCTGGAACTTGAGCATCGGGGTTTCCACATCGCCCGGTGACACGCTGTTGCAGCGCACGTCATCAGGGGCCAGATCCAGCGCCAGCGCCTTGGTCATGAGGGTCACCGCGCCCTTGCTCGCGCAGTACGCGGCGGCGTTGCGGTTGCCCTGGCGGCCGGCGTCGCTGGAGATGTTGACGATGGCGCCCTTGCTCTCGCGCAGTGCCGGGATGCTGGCCGAACACATGAAGAAAGTGGCCTTGAGGTTCACGTCCAGCACGATGTCGAAATCTTCTTCGCTGAACGTCTCCACCGGGCCTTCACGCCACACGCCGGCGCAGTTGACCAGGGCGTCCAGGCGGCCGGTGGCGGCGAGCAGCGCGGCGACTACTTCACGGCAGGCGCCTGGCTTGCGGATGTCCGCGGCGTGGGCGCCCACCACCTTGCCGGCGGCCTGCAGGCCGGCCAGGCCAGCGGCGTCGAGGTCAGTGCCGAACACCCGCCAGCCGCTGGCGGCGAAACGCTCGCCCACGGCCTGGCCGATTCCGCCGAGCACACCGGTAATCAGAACGACAGGTTGCATCAGATTGGCTCCTCGGCCTGACGGCCGCTTGAGAAATAAGGGTCTTGCGCTCAGGGCGCCTTGTTCTCGATCAGGCTATTGCCACCGTCGATCACCAGCGCCTCGCCTGTGATGTAGCTGGCTTCCGGCGATGCCAGGAACGCCACCGCGGCCGCGACCTCCTCGGGATGCCCGGCGCGCCCCACCGGTACATAGGCGGCGGCACGCGCTTCTTCGGGCAGGGTGGCTGCGGTAGCAATCCAGCCTGGTGCGACGGAATTGACGGTAATGCCCTGCCCGGCCACTTCCAGCGCCAGCGACAGGTTGAGGCCGACCATGCCGGCCTTGGCCGCGCTGTAGCCGGCCTCACAGGGATTGCCGACGCGGGTACCGGTCACCGAACTGACATGCACCACGCGCCCATAACCGCGCTGCTGCATCCCCGGCAGCACTGCGCGGGTAAGCAGAAAGGCAGTGGTCAGGTTGCGCGAGATCGACAGGTTCCACTCAGCGAGGCTCATCTTCGCGACTTCGACCATGGGTTCGGCGCTGCCCTGCATGGTCATGCCGGCGTTATTGACCAGGATGTCGATGCGCCCCCACAGCGACTCGGCCCAATCAGCGAATGCCTGGCTCTGCGCTTCGTCAGTCAGGTCGACTGCACGGCCTTCGGCTTCGAAGCCGGCGGCGCGTAACTCCGACACCCGCTCGGCGATGCGCGCGCTGCTGGCGGTGACGATCAGCTTCACGCCAGCGGCGCCGAGTCGGCGCGCGATCGCCATACCGATGCCACTCTCGCTGCCTGCACCGCTGACCAACGCGACCTGACCTGCCATTGCCCTGAACATACCCACCTCCATCAAATCGAGTGCTGATGGGCTGGATGCTAAGCGCATAAATCTGATACAAAAAGACAACTGTTATCAGGAAAACTGACAATCATGATCTTCACCAGCGAATCGCTGCGGGTGTTTCTCGCCGTCATCGACGAAGGTTCGTTCTCCGCCGCGGCCCGCGTGCTGGGCCGCGTGCCCTCGGCCGTGAACATGGCGGTCTCGCAACTGGAGGCCGAGCTGGACCTGGAGCTGTTCGACCGCTCGACCCGCAAGGCGCTACCCACTCCGGCCGCCCGCGCGCTGGAGCCCCAGGCGCGGCAAGTGGTCAGCCAGCTCAACCTGCTCGACGCCCACGCCCTGCAGCTGCACAAGGGCCTGGAGCGGCGCCTGGTGATCGCCATGGCGCCGGAATTGCAGACCGGCGCCTGGAGCCGGCCACTGACCACTCTGGCGCGGGAATTCCCGACCCTGGAAATCGAGATCCGCTCGGCGGCGCAGACCGATGCGGTACGCATGATTCATGAGGGCAGCGCGCAGGTTGCGCTGATGTTCGAGCGCCCTGGCATCGACGAACGCGAGGCCTTCGCCGAGGCCGGCAGCCAACTGCTGACCGCCGTGGCGGCACCGGGCTATCCGTTCGACAGTGAAGGCAAGCGGCTGGACGCCGGGCAGATGGCCGATACCCGGCAGATCGTGGTGGCCAGCGGCGACCCCCAGGCCTCGGAGCCGCAGATCGTGCTGTCGCACCGCGTGTGGCTGACCGACAGCTACATGGCCACCCTCGACCTGGTGCAGGCCGGCATGGGCTGGGCCTACCTGCCCCATCCACTGGTGCAGCCGATGATCGACTCCGGTGTGCTGGCCGCTGTGAAGTTCGACAACATGGCCAGCCAGATCCGCCTGTGGGTGGACGTGATCTGGTACAAGAGCCGCCCGCTGGGCCTGGGCGCGCGCCGCTACCTGCAGTTGCTGCGCGAGCAGGTCGAGGCCGGCCCGGCGCGCTCATAAGGGTATGACGGGCAGCTTAAAGCGCGGCCAGCACCACGCGGTTGCGGCCGCCGCCCTTGGCGGCGTAGAGCGCCTGGTCAGCGGCGGCGACTATGGCTTCGGCGTCGCTGAAGTCGACGCCCGGCACGCCGGCCACCACACCGACGCTCACGGTGATCTGGTCATAGGCGGACTGGCGATGCTCGATCCCCAGCCGCTGCACCGCTTCACGAACCTGCTCGGCCATGGCCAGCGCCTGTTCGGCGGATAGGTCCGGCAGCACGATGGCCATCTCCTCACCGCCATAACGCGCCACCAGGTCGCCCTCACGGCTGACCTGGGTACGCATCGCATTGGCGACCTCGATCAATGCCTGGTCACCGCGCTGGTGCCCGTAGGCATCGTTGTAGCCTTTGAAGAAGTCCACATCGACCAATGCAAAAGCCAGCGGTTTGCCCTCGCGCCGGGCACGCAGGAAGGCACTGGCCAGGTAAGCGTCGAGGTGTCGGCGGTTGGCGAGGCCCGTCAGCCCATCTTCGGTGGCCAGGGTTTTCAGGGTGGTATTGGCGGTGGCCAGGGACTGATGAGCCGCGCGCAGTTCCCGCGCCATGGCGGACTGCCGGCCCAGCGCGCGCAGCACCAACAGACCCATGATGCCGACGCCGAGCACCGCCCCGACGGCAAAGCTCCACATCGTCCAGGCGCGCTGCCGCCAGGCCACCAGCGCCTGCTCCTCGGGCGCGGCGACCGCCACCAGCATCGGGTACTTGAGGCTGGAATCGAAGCCGTAGACCCGCCGCACGCCGTCGACGATGGCAGTCAGCGTCACGGCGCCTCTGGGCGTGCCGCTGTTGATGGCCTGCAGCATCGGGCTCTGGGAAATGTTGGTCAGGTAGGTCTGCGCGTCGCTCTGGGAACGGGCGAGGATGGTGCCGTCACGCTTGGCCAGCACCACGATGCCCTGCTCGCCGAGCGGCAGCGAACGGTACAGGGTGCGGAATCGCTCGACGCTGAGGGTGGCCAGGGCGACACCCTGGAAGGTGCCATCATCGTCATAGATACCCTTGGACAGGGTAATGACCCACTGCCCGGTGGTTTTACCCAGCACCGGTTGGCCGATATACAGCTCGTTGCCGCTGCCCTTGCGGTGGTGCTGGAAATACACGCGATCGGCATTGTTCAGCCTGTGAGCTTCGGCATTGGTAGCCAAAAAGTACTGGCCACGGGCGTCGGACATGTACAGGCCATCCAGTTCGCCCAACTCGCCTATCTGGGTTCGGGCCACCTGATTCAGTTCGCGGATATTGGCCTCGCCATGGCCGCCGGAGCGGTGCATGGAGATCAGCGCGGTGAGCACCGTATCGGCAACGCGGAAGGTCGACTCGGCCTGGCTGTTCAGCGCCGCCGCCAGGGTCTGCATGGCTTCGGTGTTCTTGGCCAGGGCCTGGGCCTTGTCCCAGCGCACGTGCAGTGCGGTGGACAGCAGCAAAATGCCGCAGACGAAAATCACCGCGGCGATCAGCAGGCTGCGTGGATTACCCGCACCGGAAGGCAGGTCGAATTGCCGTCGACCGGAATCATGCACGTCTGATACTCCCTGTTCGCCGCCCTGCCATCGCCTCGCCCGCGGCACGCGACCGATAAGCCGCGATGAAATTGAGCGCGCACAGCGTACGCACAGATGGACAAGGTGCCCAGCCCCCGAAGCACGCGATATAGATCTCGTTCACGGTTGTATCGAACCGGGCGGTTCGTCGCCCGCGCAGCCAAGGCTGGCGAACCATTCGGCGTAAGGGCTGTTGGCGACCAGATGGCGGTTGTAGTCCGCCGCGCCATCTCGCCACCACACCGGCCCGCGTTCGCCCAAGGCGACCTTGGCCGCCTGCACCTGGGCGCGTGCCTTTCGCAGCGATTCGCAATCATCCGCCGCCTTGGCGGCCTTGACCAGACGGCGGGCGTCCATCAGTTCATTAACCAGCGCCTGGCGCTGCGCTTCGCTGAGGTCCGGGTTGGAGCAGCGCCACAGCCTGCCACGGACGATCAGGTAACGACCGTCGGGTGTGGTCAGGGCGGCAGCCTTGCGGCGGCTCATCGTTTAGTGCCCGCCTGCCGTGCCTGTCGAACGTTATGCATTGAGTCTTGCCATCGGTCGCTATCTGTTGAAAGTCGACCCGCTTGGCGGCATGGAAGTTTAAGCCGTTGCCGAATCGGGCAAGACAGACGGCGCTTGCGGCCTTAAGCTTGGCGCCCTGTTCCGCCATCCGGGCGGGCTGGTTCGAAACGCCAGCAGGCCCGGCCGTCATACGAAGTCTTGCCATGAACTCCACGACTCCCGATCTCGCCCCCGCCACCTCCGCTCCGCAGGCCCAGGGTTTCCTGCTGCCAGTGGTCGGCGCCGCCGCCTTCTCGCACCTGCTCAACGACATGATCCAGTCGGTGATGCCCGCCGTGTTCCCGATGCTCAAGGCACAGTTCTCCCTGAGCTTCGCGCAGATCGGCTGGATCGGCCTGGTCTACCAGATCACCGCCTCGCTGCTGCAGCCGTGGATCGGCATGTACACCGACAAGCACCCCAAACCCTACCTGTTGCCCTCGGGCATGCTGATGACCTTTATCGGCATCGCCCTGCTCGCCTTCGCCAGCAGCTACGAGATGCTGTTGCTGTCGGCGGCGGTGGTCGGCGTGGGCTCGGCGACCTTCCACCCGGAAGCCTCGCGCATCGCGCGGATGGCGTCGGGCGGGCGCTTCGGCACCGCGCAATCGACCTTCCAGGTCGGCGGCAACTCGGGCTCGGCCCTCGGCCCGCTGCTGGCGGCGGCCATTGTCATACCCTACGGCCAGCACGCCATCGCCTGGTTCATGCTGGCCGCCGCGCTGGCGATCTTCGTGCTCTGCCGCCTGACCATCTGGAGCGTGCACCACGGCCAGGCCAAGCTGAAGAGCCTGGCCGGCAAGCAGACGGCCGGCCTGGGCCGCGCCCAGGTGATCCAGGCCATCGCGGTGATCTGCGTACTGATGTTCGCCAAGTTCGTGTACATCGCGGCGTTCACCAACTTCTTCACCTTCTACCTGATCGAGCGCTTCGCCATGAGCGTTCAGCAGAGCCAGATCTACCTGTTCATCTTCCTCGCTGCGGTGGCGTTCGGCACCTTCGCCGGCGGCCCGGTGGGTGACCGCATCGGCCGCAAGGCGGTGATCTGGATTTCCTTCATGGGCGTGGCGCCCTTCGCCCTGGCCCTGCCCTACGTCGGCGCCACGGCGACGGCAGTGCTGGCGATCATGATCGGCCTGGTGATGTCCTCGGCCTTCGCGGCCCTGGTGGTCTATGCCCAAGAAGCGGTGCCGGGCCGCGTGGGCATGGTTTCCGGGCTGATGTTCGGGCTGATGTTCGGCATTGGCGGCATCGGCGCCGCGGCGCTGGGCGAGTTGGCCGACGTGCACGGCATCGTCTGGGTCTACCACCTGGTGTCCTTCCTGCCGCTGCTGGGCCTGGCCACTGCCCTGCTGCCGCGCACCCGACCGCTCAAGCCCCAGGCGCCGGTAGCGACGCCAGCCAGCCGCTGAGCAACGCCCCGCGGCTCAGCACTGCCGCTCGTAGTGCAGATAGCCACGGGCATTGACGCCAACCTGAGCGAACCCGGCCTGCTCATAGAGCAGCCGGGCCGGGTTGTCGCCCCGTACATCCAGGCTCAGCCTCTTCAAGCCAGCGCTGCGCGCCTGTTCGATATAGGCCTCGACCAATTTCTGGCCAATCCTCTGGCGACGGTGTGCCTCGCCGACGTGCAGGGTGCAGAGTTCGGCGCTTCCCTGCTCCTCTCGCCATAGCGAATAGCCGACCAGCTGGCCGTCGATGTCGGCAACGGTCAGCCGCTCGAAGTGCTCGACCCACTGTTCAAGATGCCGCTCGGCAGCCATCCGCCAGCCGTGCTCATGCTGCGGTTCCCACTGGCGGATATAGCCCAGTTCGCCCCGGTAAATCGCCGGCAGATCGGTGACCCGCGCCAGCCGAAGCACCACCGCCGCAATTCTGTTTTCGAGCTCACTTGTCATCTCGGCTCCTTGGTAGCCGCGGGTCGAACGCCTGACGCCCGCCCTTCCCCAGAGGTTAAACCGTTGATCAATCGAGGTATTTGATCAGGATGCGTTGTCATCAGGGAACTTTTTGACAATATAATAATAACGATTCTCAAAATCATCACATCTACCAATACACATTCAGGGAAGCCTCCATGTCGCGCCTCACCCCGCCCCGCTGCTTCGCTTCGTCCCGCAATCATCTGGCTCTGGCCATCTGCATGGCTGCCATCACGCCGGCCATGGCCCAGGAAAGCAGCGAGGCGCAGGACAGCGCCGCAAGCGGCGTGCTGGAACTCGGCGCCACCGAAATCACCAACACCCAGCTGGGCAGCACCACCGAAGGCTCCCGCTCCTACACCACCGGCGCCATGTCCACCGCCACCAAGCTGCCCATGACCATGCGCGAAACGCCCCAGGCGACTACCGTGATCACCCGTCAGCGCATGGACGACATGGGCATGACCAGCGTCAACGACGCCATCGCCGCCGCGCCCGGTGTATTCCTAAGCTACGCCAGCGGTCCGGGCCGGCAGACCTATTACGCCCGCGGTTTCGAGATCGACAACCTGATGTATGACGGCATCCCCAGTGGCTACAACGGTGTGGGCGTGGGCGTACAGCCGAACCTGGCGATGTTCGATCGGGTGGAGATCGTGCGTGGCGCCACCGGGCTGGTCACTGGCGTGGGCAACCCGTCGGCGGCAGTCAATATGGTGCGCAAGCGGCCGCTGGCCGATCAGCGCGTCACCCTCACCGGTGCCGCCGGCAGCTGGGACGACTACCGCGGCGAAGTCGACGCCTCCAGCCCGCTCAACGACAGCGGCACCCTGCGCGGCCGGGTGGTGACTTCGTACCGCGATGCCAACAGCTACGTCGATGGCGCCGAAGAAGATCATGGATTGTTCTACGCCATCACCGAGGCGGATCTGAGCGACTTCACCACCTTGAGCGTTGGGTTCTCACACCAGAAGGACAAGACCAACAACTTCTGGGGCGCATCGATGATTGGCCTGGATGGCCGCCACCTGGACCTGCCGCGCTCCTACAACCCGGGCACCAGCTGGGAGAATAAGGAGCAGGAAACCAATACCCTGTTCGCCGAACTGCGCCACCAGCTGGCCAATGACTGGAAGCTGCAGGTCAATGCCGATTACTCCGACTTGAACGCGATCTTCTCGGGCTCATACCAATCTCGATTCGACGAAACAACGAGACTCCTGGAGCGAACTGTCTGGCAGGCCAAATACGACGAGCACAAGCTCGGTCTGGATAGCTTCGTCAGTGGACCGTTCGAGGCCTTTGGGCGCACCCATGAACTGGTAGTTGGTGCCAGCAAGCGCGTCGCTGACATGAACACCCACAGCTACAGCCCTTATGTAACCAATTGGGCGGTAGACGGTGGCAAACCGGACTTTACGCGTACGGGCAGCAAGCGCACCGTCACCACCCAGGATGGCGTGTACGTCACCACCCGTCTGAGCCTGGCCGACCCGCTGAAACTGATCCTCGGCGGTCGCCTGGATTGGTACGACTATGACGACAAGGAAAGCTCGACGGCCGACTACAAGGTGACTCGCAACGTCACCCGCCTTGCAGCGCTGGTCTACGAGCTGGATGATCACCACTCGGTCTATGTGAGCTATAGCGACATCTTCAAGCCACAAGGTGAAAAAGATAGGTCCGCAAACCCGATCACTCCGATTACCGGGAAAAACTACGAGATTGGCATCAAGGGCGAATACTTCGATGGTGCCCTCAATGCCAGCGCAGCACTGTTCCGCGTTGATCAGGAAAACCGTGCCGTTGCCGTGACCGGGAACGACCGCCAGAACTGTGCCGATCCGAATAACTGCTATGTCGCGTCCGGGGAAGTACGCAGTCAGGGTATCGACCTAGAACTGCAAGGTGCGCTGACCGAGAACTGGCAACTCGGTGCGGGCTACACCTATGCCCGCGTACACACCATCAAGGATGACGCCAAACCGCAGAATGAGAACCAGCGCTTCGACACCGATATGCCGGAGCACCTGTTCAAACTCTCCACTGTCTATCGCTTCCAGGGTCCGCTGGAGAAGTTGCGCGTCGGCGGCAATCTGTCCTGGCAGAGCCGGATGTATAACGATATTACGTTGGACAATGGCAGCAGCTATCGCCTCAAGCAACAAGCCTATGCACTCACCAATCTGATGGCGGGCTACGCGGTAAACGAGAATCTGGATCTGCAGCTCAACGCCAACAATATCTTCGACAAGAAGTACTACTCGTCGATTTCTACATCCATCGAGTACGGCGGCGACACCTACGGCGCGCCACGCAACCTGATGCTGACCGCCAAGTACAGCTTCTGAGCCAACAGCGGCGCACAAAAAAGCCAGTCACATGACTGGCTTTTTTGCATCAGCAGAGCGAGTTACTCGGGCTGCTCAGCACCTTCATCGTATTGCGATCCATCCTGCGAATCGTAAGCCGATGGATCGTCACCCAGACCGCCGCCCATGCCGCCGGTCTTGGCCATCACCAGGGTGACGAACTCGTCGACGCTCATGTCCTGGCCGTTGAAGGTCACCTTGTTGTCGGCGTAATGCAGGGTGGATTGCAGGGCATCGCCCTCCAGGGTCACCAGGCCGGTGCCGAGGGCCATGCCGCTGCCCATCTCGGTCATCATCGTCGCCTGCTCTTCGACGGCCTTGGCATCGGTGACACCTTCGACCAGCGCCTGCACGCGCACGCCATCGCCGATCACCGCCTTGGCGACCGACAGTTTGGCGTCCAGCTTGTCGATCAGCTGGCGCGCCAGTTCGTCAGGCGGCAGGTCGAAGGACTCCGGCTTGTCCAGGTCCACGGCCACATGCAGCGAGGCCTGCCCATGTTCGGTAGTGAGCGTCAGGTTATCCAGCGCCAGCTGCGGCTTGCCGGCCAGCAGTTTGTCGAGATCGGCCTTCAGGCGCGCTTCTTCGTCGGCCGAAAGCTCGGGTTTCGGCGCTTCTTCGCCCAGGGCCGCGGCCTGCTGAGCAGGCGTCAGCTTGTCCTGATAGAGCTTGATCAACGACTGCATCGCCGCGCTGTCGAAGTTCTTGATGGACCACAGCATGCGCAGGCCGCCGATGTCCTTGCCGTCATAGCTGACCTTGCCGATGTCGTAACCGATCTGCCCATTGAGCGCGCTACCCGCCTCCTGCAGGCTGCCGGTCTGGGCGATGTCCTTGATCAGCAACGCCGGCTTGTCGCCGAACTTGATCTGCGAAGTGGCCAGCTTGATGCTGCTCTCGCCCACGTAGAAATCACCGCTTCCCAGGCGCTGCTCGCTGCTGATGGTCAGGCCGCGCAGGTCGGCCTGCATGGGCGTGTCGTCCGTGGTGTTGACGACCAGGCTGTCCATGCCACCACTGACCTGCACGTCCCGGGCATTTTTGCTGGCTTCGATCTCCAGGGTCATGCCCGAGAACTTGACCGTGGCGGTTGGCGAAGGCGCGAAGTCCAGCGGCGTCAGCACCAGGGTGCCCTGGGTCGCGCCGTCGTAGCCCAGCACGCCTGTACCGGTCAGCGGCGCGGCGCCCTTGGCAGCGTCGAACCACTTCTGGGTCAGCTCGTTGGGCTCCAGCTGATAGTTGCTGGCGGCCATGACCGGCCACAGGTTCAGGCGCGCCAGCCGCGAAAGCGGCAGCGGGCCGTGCTCGATGTTGTCCACCAACAGGATTTCGATATGCCGCGGCTCACCGTCCTTGTCTGGTGCGTCCAGAGAGAAGCGGTAGTGCGCCGTACTGCTGAACAGCCGCGTATCCAGCGACAGCAGTTCGAGTTTGCTGGAAACGCTGGTGCCGAGCAGCGCATCGGCGCTCTGCCGGTTGGCCTCGGCGATCAGGTTGTCGAGAACGCCCGGTAACTGGCTGCCGGTGTACCAGGCGCCGCCCGTGCTGACTGCGCCGACCGTTACCAATGCGATTGCTACTGCTGCTGTTTTTTTCATCGTCCTGTCCATGATGGGTATGTGCGGCCTTCCTGGCCTGGCGCGTCGTGCGCGGTGCTGCGAAAGGCGGCGGCAATCTTAGCACTCCGGCGCCTGGCGCTCTGTGCGAGCGCTCGCTGTTTTACCGTGCGGTCTGTCGCTTACAACACGACAAGCGCAGCGGCAGGTCACTCATCGGCAAGCGGCTGGAGCAACGCAACTTCTGCTGAATCCTTCGGCCGGGCGCGCAGTCATAGCTCAGCAGTGGAGCACGGAATCGTCCGCGCTCGATGCGGCCGCTGACTGGCCATGACCGAGGTGGGTAAATGGCGACACAGAATGAGAGGGTGCTGGAGCAGACCATCATGGCCTTGATGGGTGCCTGCATCGACCTGGGCTACGACCTCGACAAGCTGGCAAAAAAGGCCCAAATGCTGGTTCTGGACAACAGCAAGTACAACTACGTCGAACAGCCCATGCCTTCGACACCCCACGAAGCCATTGAACGCGCTCTGTCGACGATCAAGAGCGCGCCGAGGATTTGAGTCACGATCTCTATGTACGTGAGGCGGCAGTTACAAGGCAAAAGCAGTCGTTCGCGTAACCCGTAGGAGGGGCTTTAGCCCCGAGCTTTTTATCAAGGCAAACAAAGAGCTCGCGGCTAAAGCGGATCGCTGCCCGGCCCCTCCTACAAAAGTGTTCTGCTCACCGACCGCTTCCGCCACGTTGCAGCTACGTAGGGTGGATGACGCTTTTTTCATCCACCATTGCGATCGCGGAGCGGTGGACGGATGAAGCGTCGTCCACCCTACAAATGTCCGCTTCCGCCACTTTGCTGCCGCTCCTACGAGCCGCAGAAACTCCGTGAACTGGTCTTAAAAATATTCGCCATCAGGGATCGATCTTGCGCCGCACCCAAGAGAACGGTGCCAGCGCCCAGAACACCCCATACGCCAATGCCCGCGTACACATCCGCACAACCAGTGGCGCCGGCCGCCAATCCGCTTCGGCAACGAAAGCGCCAGCCGGCCGAAAGCGCGCCAACGGCCGGGTCAGAAAAGCCTGCCACAGCCCGTGACGCGAGATCGCCGCACCCAGATTTTCGGGAAGAAAGAATCCCGAATGGCCATACTCCTCGGCCCGCACGTTAAGCGTCGAGGCAGCCAGATACCCCACCTGCCCGCCCGGCCCGGCACCGGGAATGGCGTACTGGGCGAAGGGCACGGCGCAATCCTGACCGCCCACATGGTTGAGCACCGCCTCCACCCGCCCCCCGGCGATCAGCCGATCCCAGTCGAAATCCGGGCGCACGATGCTCGCGGCGGTGATGATGCGGCCGAATTTCAGGTCGGCGAACTCGGGGTTTTCCAGCACCCGCGACAGCAGCAGCGTGCCGAAGCTGTGGACGATGATGTCCGGTCGATCGGGCAGCCGGCTCTTTTGCGCCTCCTGGATAGCGATGCGCATGCGCTCGCCCAGGCGCCTGGCCAGGCGCTCGTGCAGCCAGCGGGCGAACACATCGATGGTCGCCCAGCCGTATTTGTAGATCAGCACCGGCGCCGAATAGCTGAGGCGATTGGCGATTTCCCAGCTGAAGGCCTCCTGCCATTTGGCGCGGCTGTTCATGCCGTGAATGACGATCAGCCAGCGAATGTCGCGACTGCCCTCGCCCACCAGCCGATAGACAGGCTCGACCTCGGCCGCCACACCTTCCTGCTCGAAATCAGTCTGACAGAATGGGCACACGGTGTTGACCATGCCGACCGGCAGCAGGCGCGCGCACGGCGCCATTGGGCAGCGGTAAACCTCGTGCCGCTCGGCGCTCGTGGCACCGACCAGGCCGTCGAGAAAGCGCTGCAGCCCAACATGATCAGGCGGCGCCTCGACCGCCCGGGCGAACTGCGCCAGGGTGAATTCCAGCTCGACGCCCTGGCTCAGGCGCCGCTCGATCTCCGCCTGCCAGCGGTGCGACTGTGCAGTATTCATGGCGCGCCGTTGTACGCCCAGAGCAGTTCGACGATACGCAGCACGTCCTCACGCTTGCACTGCGCCCAGATACGCAGCCGCGCTTCGCGGCCATAGACCTGCACGGCGATACGCCGGCTGGTGCCGTGTTCTTCGGCAGCGAAATGGAGCATGCCCTGGGCGCGGTCGAACTGGCCGGTGTCCACCGCCTGCAGCACCACGCGCACCGGCTCGACGGCGTCGATTCCGCCTTCGGCCAGGGTCGAGGCCATTTCCACATAGCCGCCATCGAGCTCGAAGCGGGTCGAATGCACGCCCTTGCCTTTGCTCGCCGCGACCTTTACCGCCTGATCCAGCGGGATCGGCCTGGCCGCCACATCCGCACAGCCAATGGCGGCCAGCGTGCGGCGGATATCCCCGAAAACCGCCTTGTGGTCGATCTCGGGATTACGGTGAATCAGCACCAGGCAGTAGGGGTCGGCGAAGCGCCACTCGAAACGCACCACGCTGCGATCCAGGCGCTGCCGGTAGGCATCGAAACGGTAGTGCTCCAGCCCTTCATCGAGGCTGAAGTCCTTGGGTTTGAAGCGGTTCCAGCCGGCCTTTCCCTGATGCCAGAGCATTGACAGCCAGCTGTCGTTCAGCACGATGTGCTTGAGCGTGAGCGCCTCGGGAAAGTCCAGACTGGCGCTGGCATCCAGCGCTTCGGCATAGGGGCTGGCAGCGATGCCGGCGGCCAACGCGTGCGGGTCGACTTGCGGCGGTGCAAGCAGATAAAGATGCTGGTCGCCCCAGCCTTCGACCTCTGCCAGCCAGGCTTCGAGCCTTTCCTGAGTCAGCTCGCCGGCATCGATGGCCGCGTCCAGGTTGGCAGCGAAGTCCTCCTTTGTCGCGCCGATCCTGGCGTTGGTGCCGCGTAACAGCTCCTTGATGAACGCGTTGCCCTGGGCAACGATCACCCGTCGCACCAGCTCCTTGAGTTGCGTCTTGCTCAGCGGATCCATGCCCTCTCCCACACTCCCGAACGCCACGCAGCACCGCATGACATAGCCATACGCCATCATACTGCCTGCAAGGGATTTTCGCGCCAGCCAGGTGGCCGTCGTTTTCACCCGAAGTGCTGCGGATTATTCGCGCCATGAATGGCGCACGCCGACGCTTGCAACGCGCTGTCGGTCATGGGCATATGGCGGCCGCTTCGCTGGCGCTGCAGGTAGCATCTACCCGCGCCGAGCCAGCCCCTTTTATGTAAGCCGCTGATTGCAGCGGCCATTCGACCCGAGATGAGGTACTCATGTCTGACGTTCTGTTCAGCCCCTTCAAACTGAAAAGCCTGGATCTGCCCAACCGCATCGTCATGGCGCCCATGACCCGCGGCATGGCGCCGGAGGGCATTCCCGGCCAGGTGCATGCCGAGTACTACCGGCGCCGCGCCGCCGGCGGTGTGGGGCTGATTCTTACCGAAGGTACGGTGATCGACCGCCCGGCCTCGCGCAACATGCCGGGCATCCCGTTCTTCCACGGCGAGGCGGCCCTGGCCGGCTGGGGCGAAGTGGCCAAAGCGGTGCATGCCGCTGGCGGGCGCATCGGCCCGCAGATCTGGCACACCGGGTCGACCCGCTCGCGCGGCGAATGGGTGCCGGACGCGCCGGTAGAAAGCCCGTCCGGCCTGGTTGCGCCGGATGATCCGCGCGGTGTGGCGATGAGCCTGGAAGACATCGCCGACACCGTGGCCGCCTTCGCTAGCGCCGCTGCCGACGCCAAGCGCCAGGGCTTCGATACCGTGGAGCTGCACGGAGCCCATGGTTACCTGATCGACCAGTTCTTCTGGCCCGGCACCAATACCCGCACCGATGCCTTTGGCGGCGCTACCATCGCCGAGCGTTCGCGCTTCGCCGCCGAAGCGGTGCGTGCCGTGCGTGCTGCGGTGGGCGAGGACTTCCCGCTGATCCTGCGGGTCAGCCAGTGGAAGCAGCAGGACTACGCCGCGCGCCTGGCCACCACGCCGGAGCAGATGACCGAATGGCTGGCGCCGCTGGTCGACGCTGGCGTGGACATCCTGCACTGCTCGCAGCGCCGCTTCTGGGAGCCGGAATTCCCCGAGATCGACGGTGCCGAAGGCCTGAACTTCGCCGGTTGGGCGAAGAAATTGACCGGTGCACCGACCATCAGCGTCGGCTCGGTTGGCCTGGATGGCGACTTCTTCGGCGCATTCGGCGGCAAGGGCTCCGGCGCCGCGGTGCTGGACAACCTGCACCTGCGCATGGAGCGTGAGGAGTTCGACCTGATCGCCGTCGGCCGCGTGCTGATCTCCGATGCCGAGTGGGCCAACAAGGTCCGCCAGGGCGAGCCGCTGCCGGGCTTCGACGCGGCCGATCTGGCCAAGCTGGCCTGACGGCCACGCTACGCAGTTCAAAAAAACGCGAGCCCAGGCTCGCGTTTTCTCTTTTGGCAAACCAGCTTAACGTTCACAGGCCCGCTGCCAGCCTGTTGCGGCGTACTGTCTCCGGCGAATAGGCACTACACCCCGCCGCTACTGCTCCTCATCGCGCAACTGCACGCTCAACTGGTCGCAGCTGGCGGACCAGTCGCTTAGCCACGCCGGCAACGGCGGCGACTGTTCGGGCAAGCGCAGTTCGGCAGCGAACTCGCCCGGCAACACGTTGCCTTTAGGCCCGCGAAGCAGCCCGCGCATTAGCACCACGCCGACCACACGCTCGCCCTTGACGAAGCGGTGTTCCATGAAGCTCCACTTGTCATCCCAGCCGAGCAGACGGGAATGAATTTCAAAGGCCTCGAACAGCTTCAGCTCACGGCGAAATTTGCCCCACACGTCGCCGACGATGGGCAGCGCCCGATGGCGCAACGCCACCCGGAAAGCGCCGCTGCGCAGCACGTAATCCATGCGTCCGACATCGGCGAGGGTGAAGTAGCGGCCATTGGTGACATGACGATTGAAGTCCAGATCCAGCGGCCACACGCGCATGCGCACCACGGTGGTGTCGAACGCCGAAACGGGTTTGCGCCAGGGGCGGCGCAAGAGCATCAGAAGAAGGCGAAACCAGAGATTCATGCGGGGATGACCGATTGCAGTGAAAGGCTTTCACTGTATACGGCGTGCGAACGGGCAAGGTAGCTGCGAAGCGGCCGTTAAGGACGGGGTTTATGCCTCGATGGCAGCGGTTCAGCTACTTGGATGCGTTATCAGCGTTCTCGACGAATGGATCGGTGGGTGTGGATACGGTTTGCCCGTCCCGCTCGAGCAGCCGTTTGACCTGGGCGATGAAGTCCAGCATCACCGCTTGCACGAGGGCGCCGTTGCCCAGTTGTGACGTACTCAGCTGCCGCTGCCCCATGCATTGTCCGTCGTTGGAAATCGCCTTGAAGCAGATGCCGGTTGGGCCTCGTTCGAGTTCAAGCTGGCAGCCGGTTTCCGCCTTGAATCTGCTGATGTATTTGTCCATACCTCTGTGAGGCGGATACATGCAGAACAGTTCGTATAGTCTTGCGACCACTCGTCAGAGTGCACTGTAGTCTCCGCAACGCGCCGGCTAGACGCGCGCGCCCAGCTCTCAACCCACGCCGGTCGGTCCGTCGATCACCTGGCGTACCTTGCGCGCCAGCTCGTTGGGCACGTAGGGCTTGGAGATCACGTCGAACTCGCTGCCGCCGGCATCGGTGCGCTCCAGGGAGTTCTCCGCATAGCCGGTGGTCAGCAACACCTTGAGGCCCGGCTTGCGGCGCCGCGCCTCACGGGCGAGCATCACGCCGTTCATGCCGCCGGGCATGATCAGGTCGGTGAACAGCAGGTCATACTCGGCCACATCCAGACGCAGCAGCGCTTCGCGGGCATTGAGAGCGATATCGGCGACGTAGCCGTAATCTTCGAGCACCATGCGCGCCAGATCGGCCACGTCCGGGCGGTCCTCGACCACCAGTACGCGCTCGGTGCCGTTGCGCTCGTTGGTGCGCTCCTTCGCCGGGCTGTGGATCACCTGGCTGTCGTCGGCCGGGAAATACAGACGCAGCGTGGTGCCGACGCCCTCCTCGGAATAGATGCGCACGGTGCCACCGGATTGTTTGACGAAGCCGTAGACCATCGACAGGCCGAGCCCCGAGCCCTTGCCTTCCTCCTTGGTGGTGAAGAACGGATCCATCACCCGGCTGCTTACGCTGTCGGACATGCCCATGCCGTTGTCGGTAATTGCCACGCTGACGTAGCGGCCAGGCATCAGACCGTCGTAGGACATGCTGCCCAGCTCTTCGACCGTCACGTTCTTGGTTTCGATATGCACCACGGGCTGGTCGCAACCCTCCAGGGCGTCGCGAGCATTGATCAGGATATTGAGAAACGCCACCTCGGCCTGGGTCGGATCGATGCGGCAGTTCCACAGGCTCTTGTCCAGGGTCAGGCGCAGGTCGGCGTGGCCCAGGGTACGTTCGCCCAGTTCCTTGAAGCCGCTGATCAGGCCGTTGAGATTGAGCACCCGGCCTTCGAGTTTCTGCTTGCGCGAGAACGCCAGCAGTTGCTGGGTCAGCGTGGCGGCGCGGTCGGCGGCGTTGCGGGCGTTGTTCACGCAGCGCAGGATGCGCTCGGCATCATATTCGGGCTTGCTGGCGGTGCGTTCGAGCACTTCCAGGTAGCCGATCATCACCTGCAGCAGGTTGTTGAAGTCGTGGGCGATACCACCGGTCAGCTGGCCCAGAGCCTCCATCTTCTGCGCCTGGCGCAGGCCTTCCTCGGCGTCGCGACGACGGCTGATATCCAGCTGCGAGGCGAAGAAATAGATCAGCTCGCCAGCATCGTTGTACACCGGCGAGATGAACAGCGCGTTCCAGAAGGTCGAACCATCCTTGCGGTAGTTGATCAGCTCGACCGAGACCTCCTGGCGCTTGCTGATCGCCTCACGAACCTGGGCGACCACCGAGCGATCGGTTTCCGCGCCCTGCAGAAAGCGGCAGTTCTGGCCGACGATTTCCTCGCTCTCATAGCCGGTCATTTCCAGAAAGGCGTTGTTGGCGAAAATGATCGGGTTATCGGGGCGGTTGGGATCGGTCACGATCATCGGCATGCGGGTGGTTTCCACCGCGGCGAAGAAGATGTTCTTCCCCGAGCCGGAAATGTCGCCCGACGAGGCGTTGTCGACCCGGAAATCGTGCTTGCCACCTGTTGGCATCGGCTTACCTATAGCGTTGCTGGCGGGGCCGACTGAATGCGCCCCTGTAGGTGATTCGAGCAGCGGCGTCTCGAGAAGTTCTACAACGAATGCGGGCTGTACAAGCCTGACGCAAGGATGCAAACCATTTCTTGCTAGAACCTCGCAAAATCCCCTGAAAGTCACCGCAAATGCCGCTGGGTTTGCCGCGCCCGCTCAGGCACACTGGGCGCCGATCCACAGCGCCTGGGGGAAGGTTCCCGTGCCATCCATCCTCGATGATTTCGACTGGGCCGCCACGCCGCTCGGTCCCCAGGAAAGCTGGCCCGCCGCGCTGCGTACCACCTGCGCGATCATGGCTACCAGCAGCTTCGCCATGTGCGCCGTCTGGGGCCCGAAGCGCACCTTGCTGTACAACGAGCCCTACGCGGCGATTCTCAGCAAGCACCACCCAGACGCCCTGGGCCAGCCCATCGAACTTGCCTGGGCGGACGTGTGGCCGACCCTTGGCCCGCTGGTGGAACAGGTGCTACGTGGCGAGCCGGTGCATGACGAGAACCTGCACCTGCTACTGCACCGCAGCGGCCAGCCCGAAGACACCTACTGGACCTTCTCCTACAGCCCACTGTGCGACGATTCAGACCAGGTCGCCGGCTTCCTGAATGTCGCCATCGAAACCACCCGGGTGGTCACCATCGAGCAGCCGGCCGTCGCCAACGCCGAGCGGGTGCAACTGGCGCTGGCCGCCGGAGCGATCATCGGCACCTGGTTCTGGGACCTGCCCAGCAACCAGTTCACCGTCGACGAAGCCTTCGCCCGCAGCTTCGGCCTCGACCCGGCGCTGGGCCGCCGCGGCCTGAGCCTGCAGCAGGTGGTCGCGACGGTGCACCCGGACGACATCGACAGCCTGCTCGCCGCCATCAACGAAGCCATTGCCCGCGGTGGCCCTTACGCCCACCAGTACCGCGTTCGCCGCGCCGATGGCCGCTACTACTGGCTGGAAGCCAACGGCCGCGTCGAACTGGCAGCCGATGGTACGGGCCTGAGTTTTCCCGGCGTGCTGATCAACGTCGAAGAGCGCCGCGCCATCGAGGGCGAACGTGACCGCGCCATCGCACGGGTCATGGCCCTCAATGCCGAGCTGGAACAGAAGGTCATCGCCCAGACCTTCGAACGTGGCCGTACCTGGCAGATCACCCCGGACCTGCTCGGCGTGCTCAACCACGACGGCTACTTCGAAGCCACCAACCCGGCCTGGCAAACTACCCTGGGCTGGAGCGAAGAGGAGCTGGCCAGTGTCCACTTTCTCGAATTCGTCCATCCCAGGGATCAGGAAGCCACGCAACGTGTGTGGCTGAAATTCAAGGA
>Ga0268257_1000510_pt1 | contig 46015 bp, 48 predicted proteins | sample AgamicAtPrz_FD_200249 | JGI IMG/M metagenome (GOLD analysis project Ga0268257, IMG submission 200249) | Agave microbial communities from Guanajuato, Mexico - At.P.rz (v2) (version 3) | ecosystem: Host-associated > Plants > Phyllosphere > Phylloplane/Leaf | place: Guanajuato, Mexico | collected... | reverse complement strand
CGTACGGCGATTTTTTTGCGGTGTGCGCGCCAAGATGATCAGCGGCGCGCCCATGGAGGCCATCGAGACGCTGGCCAGCCTGTGGATAGACGAGCACCCCGAGTATTTCGACGAGCTCTCCGACGTGGATGCCGCCGTGGCGCGCAACTACGATGCGGAGACCGAGCGTACCAACCCGTTTCTGCACCTGTCCATGCATCTGTCCATCAGCGAGCAGTGCAGCGTGGACTCGCCACGCGGCATACGCCAGGCCGTGGAACTGCTGACCAGAAAGCGTGACCTGCATGACGCCCATCACGCCGCCATGGAATGCCTGGGCCAGATGCTCTGGGAAAGCCAGCGCTCGGGACGCCCGCCCGATGGCGAGGCCTATGTTGCCGGAGTGCAGCGCCTGGCCACCACCGACGGCGGTTTCAAAAGCAGCCTCTGAGGTGCCCTCTGAAAAACACAAAGCCCGCCTTGGCGGGCTTTGTGTTTGCCGAAGCTCGATTTATTTCTGGCCCAGACGGAAATGCGGTTGCGCCACCACCTGCATCTCGCTGTCCAGACTGCCTATGTATCGGGCCAGCTGCTGCAACTCTTCGTTCTTGAACTGTTTGGCAATGCCGGCCATCACACCATTGCTGCGCCCGATGATTGGATTGCCCTCGGTCCTGTAGGCCTGCAAAGCCCGGAACACATAGTCCGAATACTGCCCTGCCACCTTGGGATAGGACGGATCGATGGGCTTGGAAAAGCCTTCGCCATGGCAGGAGAAGCAGGCGCCCTTTTGCAACAGGGCCGTGACGGCTGGGTTGGCTTCCTTGGGCTTGCCGTCCTTGGCCTTGGCATGCCCCGCATAGTAGGCCGCCACATCGGCCATGTCCTGCTCGCTCAGCGAGTCGGCAATGCCGCGCATGGTGGGGTGTTTGCGTTCGCCTTTCTTGTAGGCGTTCAGGGCCGAGACGATATAGGCCTCGTTCTGCCCACCGATCATGGGTACCTTGTATACCTCAGGGAAGCTGGCCTGATAACCGGTGATGCCATGACAGCCTATGCACATGGCGATCTTGCCTGCGCCAGCCTTTGCATCGCCCTTGACAGCCTGGGCGTTCGCCGCGCCGGTCACTGATGCGACAACTACTGCCAATACCGTGGTCCAAGTTTTTATCATTTTGCGCGCACAATCCTTCAAGAGTTCAGACGGGTGCTCAAATGCCTTGCTGCAGTGCAAACGATTATGGCAGTGAGAATTTCGCACGCTTATCAATACTTACGCTGATACCGCCCATGAAGTTTCAAGGTTCCGACAAATACGTGGCCACGCAAGATCTGATGCTGGCCGTCAACGCTGCCGCTACCCTGCAGCGCCCTCTGCTCATCAAGGGCGAGCCCGGCACGGGCAAGACCATGCTGGCCGAGGAGGTCGCGCAGGCGCTGGACATGCCGCTGCTGCAGTGGCACATCAAGTCCACCACCAAGGCCCAGCAAGGCCTGTATGAGTACGACGCCGTGAGCCGCCTGCGTGATTCGCAACTGGGTGACGAGCGCGTCAAGGACATTCACAACTACATCGTCAAGGGCGTGCTCTGGCAGGCTTTCACGGCGGAACGCCCCGTAGCCCTGCTGATCGACGAGATCGACAAGGCCGACATCGAGTTCCCCAACGACTTGCTGCGCGAAATCGATCGCATGGAGTTCTATTGCTACGAGACCCACGAGATGATCCGCGCCAAGCACCGCCCGCTGGTCTTTATCACCTCGAACAACGAAAAGGAACTGCCCGACGCGTTCTTGCGCCGCTGCTTTTTCCACTACATCAAGTTCCCCGATGCCGACACCATGCGCCAGATCGTGGCCGTGCATTTCCCCAAGCTGCAGGGCGAACTGCTGAGCGCCGCGATGAAGGTCTTCTACGACGTGCGCAATCTGCCCGGCCTCAAGAAAAAGCCTTCGACCAGCGAGCTGATCGACTGGCTCAAGCTGCTGGTCGCGGAGGAGATTCCCGCATCGGCCCTGCAATCCGAGGAAGGCAAGGTCAGCGTGCCACCCCTGGTTGGCGCATTGCTGAAGAACGAACAGGATATGAGCCTGTTTGAAAAGCTGGTCTTCATGAACCAGCGCAATCGCTGAGCCGACATCAAAAAACCGAGGAGACACCGCCCCATGAGCACCGCACAACAACTGCTGCTGGAAGGCGGCTCCGACGCCGTCGGCTTTGTGGGCGGCGCCCTGCTGGGCTGGGGCCTGTCCCATGTGCTGGGCCTGGATCTGTTCGCCCAGGGTTATGGCGCCGGTAGCATTGCCGCCATCGCCATGGTGGGCCTGGGTGGAGGTCTGGGTCTCAAGTTGGCCCGATTCTGGCGCAGCAAGCGCAAATCTCATTGAGTGAGCAAGCCATGACTTTTGTAGAAACCGTGACCCTGCGCGACCGCGGCGTGCGGCTGGAGCCGCTGGCCCTGAGCCATGAGGCAGGTCTGGCCGCAGCCGCTGCCGATGGCGAGCTGTGGAAGATTCGCGTGACTTCCGTGCCCGAGCCTGGCGAGGTTCGCAGCTATATCGAGGCCGCGCTGCTGGGCCGTGACCAGGGCCACCGCTTTGCATTCGCCGTTCTTGACGATGCCAGTGGCAAGGTGCTGGGCACGACCAGCTATCACGACATCGTGCCGGCCATTCGCCGCGTGGAGATTGGCTACACCTGGTATGCCAAAAGCGTGCAGCGCACCCATGTGAACACCTCGGCCAAGCTGCTGCTATTGGCCCATGCCTTCGGTACGCTGGGCTGCCATGTGGTGGGCTGGCGCACGGACAACTTCAACTTCGCCAGCCAGCGCGCCATCGAGCGCCTGGGTGCCAAGAAAGATGGTGTGATCCGCGGCCATGCGCTGCGCCGCGACGGCACGATTCGCGACACCGTGATGTACAGCATGCGCAGTGGCGAATGGCCTGAAGCCCGTGCACAACTGCTCTATCTTCTGGAGCAACATGCACCCGCTGCATAAGCGCTGGAGGCATTTTTCATGCTGATCGATTTTTTCTATACCCTGCGTGCAGCCAAGCTGCCTGTGTCGGTCAAGGAGTTTCTGGCCCTGCTGGAAGCGCTGGACGCAGGCCTGATCGGCCCCAAGAGCGAGGATCGCTGGAGCCTGGACGACTTCTACCACCTGGGCCGAACCATTCTGGTCAAGGACGAGAAGCACTACGACAAGTACGACCGCGCTTTTTCCGCCTATTTCAAGGGCGTGGAGATGCTGGCCGACCTGACCAAGGAAATTCCGCAGGACTGGCTGCAAAAGCTGCTGGAGCGCGAACTCAGCCCCGAGGACAAGGCCAAGATCGAAGCCATGGGCTGGGACGAGCTGATGGAAACGCTCAAGAAACGCCTGGAGGAGCAGAAGGAGCGCCACGAGGGCGGCAACAAATGGATCGGGACAGGCGGCACCAGCCCCTTCGGCCACGGCGGCTACAACCCGGCAGGCATACGCATTGGCGGGCCGGGCCGCAACAAGAGTGCCGTCAAGGTCTGGGAGCAGCGCGCCTACCGCGACTATGACGACACCCAGGAACTGGGAACGCGCAATATCAAAGTCGCGCTGCGCCGTCTGCGCAAGTTTGCGCGCCAGGGCAGCGAGCTGGAGCTGGATCTGCCGGACACCATCCGTTCCACGGCAGCCAATGCGGGCTATCTCGACATCAAGATGATTCCCGAGCGGCACAACAATGTGAAAGTGCTGCTGCTCATGGACGTGGGCGGCACCATGGACGAGCATATCCAGCGTGTGGAGGAGCTTTTCTCGGCCGTGAAGAGCGAACTCAAGCATCTGGAGTTCTATTACTTCCACAACTGTGTCTACGACTTCATGTGGAAGAACAACCGCCGCCGATTTGCCGAGAAGTTTCCGACCTGGGACATCATTCGCAAGTACAACAAGGACTACAAGCTGATCTTTGTCGGCGATGCGACCATGAGCCCCTACGAGATCCTGCAGCCCGGCGGCTCGGTCGAGTACATGAACGAGGAGCCCGGTGCCGAATGGCTGCAGCGCCTGACGAATGCCTTCCCGCACTTTGCCTGGATCAATCCGGAGCCCCAGGGCGTATGGCAGTACCGCCAGAGCATCAGCATCATCCAGCAGCTGATGGGTGACCGCATGTACCCTTTGTCGCTCAAAGGCTTGGAAGACGCCATGCGCATGCTGTCAAAATAGGGCCATGCCCCAGACCTTGCCCTTGAAAAAGCCGGCCTTGAGGCCGGCTTTGCTTTTGGGAGCCGCCTTGCTCCTCAGCGGCTGCAGCCTGCTTTCCCCCAAAGACAAAGAAGCCGAAGCCATGGGCATCGATACCAGCGGCCCGCCGGCCTTCACGCTGGAAGTCGATGCCCCCAAGCAAATCCGTGCGCTGCTGGAGCAGCATCTGGAACTCAAGCGCTTTCGCCACCAGCCCGATCTGCAGCGCCGCGAGCTGACACGCCTGCTGGGCGCGACCGATGCCAACGTGCGTGAACTGATAGGCACCCTGGGCTATTTCAGCCCCACGGTGACTGTCGAGCTGACCGATACCCCCGAGGAAGAGGCACCACGCAAAGTGGTGGTCAAGGTCGATCCAGGCCCGCCCACCATCATTGAAAAATCCGATGTGCGTTTTACTGGCGTCAATGCCAACGATGAGCTGGGAACCTCGCAGCGCCTGCAGATCGAGGAAACCTGGCCGCTGCAGGCTGGCGAGCAGTTCTCGCAATCGGCCTGGAGCAGCGCCAAGAGCGGTGGTCTCAAGGAGCTGCAAAGGCGCCGCTACCCGCTGGCACGCATAGATACCAGTCTGGCCGATGTGGATGCCGATACCAACAAAGCACAGGTCAGCGTGAGCTATGCCCCCGGCCCTGCCTATACCTTCGGTCCACTGCAGATTGATGGCGCCGAGCGCTACGACCCGGTGCGCACGGCCCGTATCGCGCGCCTGCCCGAGGGCCAGGAATACGATCTGCAAAGCATGCTCGATGCGCAGCAGCGCCTGGTCAGCAGCGGCTATTACGACTCGGTATTTCTTTCTCTGGCCGACTCCCCTCAACAGGCCGCCACCGAGGCTGAACGTGACGAGCAGCGCAAAAGCCAGGGCGCAGCCATCACCTCGCCCGTAATTGCCAAGGTGCGCGAAGCCAAGCTGCAGAAATGGGTGTTCGGTGTGGGCCTGAGCACGGACACCGGACCGCGCCTGTCCATCGATCACACTTACAACAAGGTGCCCGGTCTGAACTGGCGTGCCGTCAGCAAGCTGCAGCTGGACAGGAAGAACCCGCTGATCTCCACCCAACTGGTCGGCCTTCCCGGCGAGGATCTCTGGCGCTGGTTTGCCAGCGGCAAGCTAGAGCGCGCACCTGCGGGCGACTTCTACACCAACAGTGCGCAAATGCGCTTCGGCCGCTCCAAGGCCGAAGACCGCATAGAACGCAATATGTACCTGCAGTACGACTATGCCAAGACCCAGGGTGCAGGTGCTCCGCCCGGTGCCTCCTCGTTGCTGGCGAACTACGGCTGGACGGCCCGCTATTTCGACAACAATCTGCTGCCCACCTCGGGCTTCGGGCTGGCCCTGGAAGCCGGTGCAGGCACCACGCTGACGCCGCAGCGCTCGCCGTTCGGGCGCCTCACGGGCCGCTGGCTGAGCCTGATACCGCTGGGCGAACGTGACGAGGAAACCAGACGCCGCAGTCGTCTGCAGATCAAGGCCGGAGTCGGCGCCGTCATGGCCAAGAAAGATGTGGATCTGCCCACCACCATCATGTTTCTGACGGGTGGCGACAACACGGTGCGCGGCTACGGCTACCAATCGATTGGCGCACGCACCGACAACGGCCGCGTGATTGCCGGCCGCTATCTGGCCATGGGCAGCGTGGAGTGGCAGCGGCCCATCACCATCAAGGGCAATACGCAGGACTTCGAGCACGCCGTCTTTATCGATGCAGGTACGGTCGGCGACGATATCAACCGGCTCTACACCCGCGTCGGCTTTGGCACCGGCATCCGCTGGAAAAGCCCGGTCGGTCCGATTCAAGCAGATCTCGCCTGGGGCGCTCAGGAGCAGCAACTGCGCCTGCACCTGCGCCTGGGCTTCACGTTTTAAGCATGGCAGAACAAGACACAACCCCTAGCGCCAAGGCCTCCTCCCCAGCCCCCAGACGCCGCCGCTGGCTGCGTGCACTGGGCTGGACTATTGCAGCGGCCCTGCTCGCCCTGGCGCTGGCACTTGGCGGCCTGCTGTGGTGGATTGGCAGGGACGACTCGCTCAACCAGACGCTGCAGCGCGTGGCGGGCTGGCTGCCCGCAGACCAGAGCCTGGTGGCCAAGGAGGTCACGGGCAGCGTCAAGAACGGCGGCCGTATCGGCTGGCTGAAATGGCAAAGCCCGACCATGCAGGTCGAGGTCAATGAAGCGCAGATTGGCTGGCAGTTCAGACCTTTGCTGCTGTCGCGCACGCTCAAGCTGGGCGAAGTCCATATCGCCGAGTTGCGCATTGCCAGCACCCCCGACCCCGACAAACCCGCCAGCGAACCACTGCAGTCGCTGACCCTGCCGGTGAAGATAGAGCTGCCCTTCAGGATCGATCAGATCATCTGGCAAGGCCCGCCTGAGGCCGTGGTTCAGGACCTTCGCGGTCGCTATGAATACACGGGCACAGACCATGAACTCAAGGTCAGCAGCCTGCGTTTTGCCGAGGGCGCCTACCAGGCCCAGCTGAAGCTGCAGGGCGCCGCTCCCATGGCGATGCAGGCCGAAGCAACAGGCGATGTGCAAGTGCCCAATCCTCTGGACAAGGACGGCGATGCCGGCGCCACCATTGCCGTGCAGGCCAAGGTGACGGTCGAAGGCACGCTGGCCACCGAAGCGGCCAGGCTGGCAATCAAGGCCAATGCCAGCGCTGAAGCATCGCCCCCCGGCCCGGGAACTCAAGACCCGCAGGCAACCGAGCCGAAGCGGGAGAAGAGCGGGAGGCCGTCCAAAGCAGCAACGGCAGAGGTGGGCCCCATGCAGGCCGATGTGGAGGCCAGCATCATGCCCTGGCGCAGCCAGCCGCTACTGGCAGCCAAGGCCCTGCTCCAGAATCTCGATGTCTCGGCTTTCTGGCCTCAAGGGCCACGCACTCTGTTGACCGGCCAGTTGCAGGCCGGCCCAGACGAGACCGCTCCCACAGCTGCGAGTCTGGAAGCTCAGCCCTGGAAGCTCAACACCCGCTTCAGCAACGCACTGCCCGGCCCCTGGGACAGGCAGCGCCTGCCCGTGGCCGAGCTGACAGCCCGAATCGATTTCGATGGCCAGCAATGGCAGATGGACGACTCCCGTATCCAGATTGGCAAGGGCCATATCGCACTCGGCGGTCAGTTCACTCCGAGCACCCGCTTGTTCGAAGGCCTGGCCACGGTGGAACAGCTCAACCCGGCCGATCTCTACAGCACGCTGGAAGCCTCTCCCCTGCAGGGCCGTATCAGCGCCAAGGCCGTGCAGGCGGATGCCGACAGCAGCGATCCAGCAGCCAGCAAGATAGTGTTTGACGCCAACCTGCAGGCGGCAGGCGGCAAGCGCGACAGCCCGGCGCTGCGCATTCAGACCCTGGCTGCCAGTGGCCAGTGGCAGGCCCCGCTGCTGCAGTTGGAAAAGCTGCAGCTGCAAGCCCTGCAGGCCAGCGTTGATGCCAGGTCCGTGGAATTCAATACCGAAACCCAGCAGGCCAAGGCCAGGCTCAAGGCCGCTGCTCCCGGTGCGCAACTGAGCATCGAAGGGCAGATGGGCCCCGCCAGCGGCGCCGTCCAAAGCCAGCTGCAGCTCGGCTCCATGAGCACGCTCACGCAATGGCTGCGCAAACTGCCGAGCGTCAAGGACCCACTGGGCGGTGCGCAGCTTGATGGCAGCGCAGAATTGCAACTGGCCCTGAAGGGCGGTTGGGAAAATCTGCTCAAGCGCCTGAGCGCCGCCCATGGTTCGGCCATTCCCGCCAGCGGCTTGCAGATTCAGGCCAAGCTGCGCGCCGAGAAAATTCGCTATCTGCCCGCTGGCACCGCAGTCGAGCAGAGCGCAGTCCTGCCTGCGCTGGCATTGAGCATTGACGGCAGCCCCGAAAATGCCAAGGTCGGCCTGACTGCGCAGGCCCAGCAAGCCGGCAAGAGCATTCAGCTCGACACCGCTTTGCAAGCCGGCCTGGCCAGCGGCAAGGGCATGGCCCCGCTGGACTGGCAGGCCAGCCTGGAAAAGCTGCAGGCCCAGCTCACCCCCGACAAGAGCAAGCCCGGCCCCTGGGTCGTGCAGCTTCAGCCCGGTGCCCCCGTCCAGATCCAGCAGCGCACCAGCGGCAGCACGGTGCTCAGCACCGTCTACCAACTCAGCGCCGGCAAGCTGCAGATCACGCCGCCCCAACTGGACCTCCGGCGTACCAGCAGCGAGCCACTGCCTCCCGCCCAGCTGACATGGGAGGCGAGCTCCGTCACCCGTGCCGGCAGCGGCCAATGGGGCGTGCGCAGCGCAGGGCAGGCACTTGGAATTCCACTGGCCTGGGTCGATGCCTTCAGCCTGGGCGATGACGATCCGCCACTGGAAGCCGCCGGGATTTCCGGCGACCTGAGCTTCAACGCGCGCTGGAATCTGGACACCCTGGGCAAGGATCTCAAGGCCGATCTCACGGTCGAGCGCGCCGCAGGCGATCTGCGGCTGGCGGTGGACGATGGCTCCAGCACCACCGTCATCCAGACTACCGGCCCCACTGCCACACGCGCCGGCGGCACGCGCACGCGCCAGATCGGCGGTGCAGGCATGCGCTCGCGCATCAAGGAGATGCGCCTCAACGTGCAGGCCCAGGGCAGCCAGGTCAACGCCAAACTGCTTTGGGACAGCGAGCGAGCAGGCAAGCTCAGTGCCGACCTGCGCACCCAGCTCAGCTACCAGCAAGACGGCTGGACGCTACCCGCCACAGCGCCTCTGTCCGGTCAGCTGCACGCCAATATGCCCGATATGGGGCTGTGGTCCTTGTTTGCGCCACCAGGCTGGCGCATTCAGGGCAGCTTGGCGGCGGATGCCAGCATCAGCGGCACCTTGCAGGACCCCAAGTGGCAGGGCGATATCAAAGCCGATGGGCTCAACATGGTGTCCTTGCTCGATGGCGTGGACCTGCGCGACGGCATTCTGCGCGCCAAGCTGCAAGGTACCAGACTGGACATCACCGAACTGCGCCTCAAGGGCGGAAAAGGCAGCCAGGCGCGCATTTTTGGCTATAGCGGCAATCTGACCCGAGCTCCTGAAGATGGCGGCCAGCTTACCGGCTCGGGCTACGCCCAGTTCACACCACCAGGTACGGGAGCCGAATCGGGCCTGAGCATGAATCTGCAGGCCAAGGCCAGCAAGCTGCAAGTCCTGGTGCGCGCCGACCGTCAGGTCAGCGTCTCCGGTGATCTGCAGGCCCGGCTGGAGCAAGGCCAGTTCACGCTGCGCGGCGACCTGACGGTCGACAGAGCCTCCATCATCCTGCCCGAAGAATCCGCGCCATCGCTGGACAAGGATGTGGTGGTGCGCTCTGCGGCATCGCGCAAGGCCGAAGAGGAGGAGCGCCGGCGTAGCGAACAACAGGCCCGCAAGGAGCAGGCCCGCGCCACGCCGCGCAAGGTGCCAGACATTCTCGTCAAGCTCGACATGGGACGTGACTTTGCGCTGCAAGGCTTTGGCATCACCACGCGACTGCTGGGTCAGCTTGAGGTGCGAGGCGCCAGCTACATCAGCGGCCCGCCCAGCGTGACTGGAGAAATCCGTACCGAGGAAGGCCGCTACCGCGCCTGGGGACAGTCGCTGAATGTGGAAACCGGACTGATACGCTTTAATGGCCCCTACAACAACCCCTCGCTGGACATACTGGCGCTGCGCCCGAATATTGCCGTCAAGGCCGGTGTGCAGGTGCTGGGCACAGCCAGTGCGCCACGTGTGCTGCTGTACTCGGACCCGGCCCTGCCCGACGCGGAAAAGCTCTCCTGGGTAGTCATGGGCCGTGACCCTGCCTCCGGCGGGGCCAGCAGCGCCCTGCTTCAGCAGGCGGCCATGGCCTTGCTGGCTGGTGGCAACAGTTCCAGCGGCAAGATTGCGGGCAGCCTGGGGCTCGATGAAGTCGGCTTCAAGGGCGGTGGGGACGGAACGGATGCAACGGGCGCTGCGCTGACCATGGGCAAGCGCATCTCGGACAAGCTCTATCTGACCTACGAGCAGAGCCTGTCGGGAGCCATGGGCATCATCTACATCTTCTACGACCTGTCTCGCAGCGTCACCTTGCGCGCTCAAACCGGCATGACCAGTGCCATGGACATCGTCTATACCGTTCGCAAGGATTAAGCATGAAATATGCCTCAATCCCTTTACTGGTAAGCGATAGCAGCTATCAGTTCTGAAATGCCACGCAGCCGCACCGCGCTGGAGCGAGCCGCTGGCAAGCTCATACTTCGCATCCAGCAGGAATGGATGCAGGAGCTGGGCGAGCCTGCGGCCGCAGACAGCGAGCAGGTCATGAACCGCGCCCATGACCTGCTGCAGGCCGCATCGGCCCGCCGGCCGGGCCTCGGGCTGCAGCAGCAGTCGATCGAAGAATTTCTGGGCAGGCAATGGCTGCACGGCCATCCTGACGTGCAGCCATTCGTCAATGATCTGGCGGCGCTGGTGCAGTCCTGATCCACCGCTTCATCCATGCAGGCCGCCCACGGCTGCAGCCCGGCTTTATTTGACGTAGGAACGCAGCACCTTCACGACCAGCTCCAGGTCCTGTTCACGCTGCTCGGGCTTCGCTGCCTCGGCACCCAGATGCTCGCGCACATGGCCTTCGAGCAACTCCAGCATCAAGCCGTTGACGGCCCCGCGCACGGCCGCCAGCTGCTGCAGCACCACGGCACAGTCCTGCCCTTCTTCCAGAGCCCGCTCCAGAGCCTGCGTCTGCCCCTTGATGCGGCGGATGCGCGCGAGCAACGGTTTTTGATTCGAAACGGTATGCGACATATGCAGGAATTGTAGTCCTCCTGCCGGCATGGAAAATATACTGGGGTAGAGTATATGAAACCAAGCCAATCATGACCTCATACACCGACTCCCCCCTGTCCCGACAACACTCCCACAGCTTTGACCAGGGCAATCCGCTGGGCGAAAAAAATGCCAAGCTGGCCATGCTGCTGACGCTGGCCATGATGGTGCTGGAAATCACCGCCGGCTATTACTTCAACTCCATGGCCCTGCTGGCCGATGGCTGGCATATGAGTTCACACGCTCTGGCACTGGGCCTGTCCGTCAGCGCCTATGCCGCGGCGCGCAAGCTGGCCAATGACAGGCGCTTCAGTTTCGGCACCTGGAAGATAGAAATCCTGGCGGGATACACCAGCGCCATCTGCCTGCTGCTGGTTGCTGCCCTGATGGCTTTTGAGTCGATACAACGCCTGCTCTCGCCTGCCGCCATTCACTATCAGCAAGCCATAGGCGTGGCCACTCTTGGCCTGCTGGTCAACCTGGCCTGTGCCTGGCTGCTCAAGGACGGACACCACCATCACCACGGCCATGGCTCCCACCACGATCATCACCATGAACACGACCATGCGCATGGCGACCTGAACCTGCGCTCGGCCTATCTGCATGTGATTGCAGACGCGGCCACATCGGTCATGGCCATCGCAGCCCTGCTGGGCGGTATGTTGCTGGGCCTGGCCTGGCTGGATTCGGTCATGGGCCTGGTCGGCTCCGTGATGGTCGCTACGTGGGCCTTCAGTTTGCTGCGTGATAGCAGCCGCGTGCTGCTCGATGCCGAAATGGATGCCCCCGTCGTCCAAGAGGTACGTGATGCCATCGCGCAAGGCCCGCAGCCCGTCAACATCACTGATCTTCATGTTTGGCGCGTGGGCAAGAATCACTATGCCTGCATCATCGCAATCGAGGGCGCTGCCACCGTCACCCCCGACTACATTCGCCAGTTGCTGTCGGTGCACGAAGAACTCACCCACGTCTCTGTCGAAGTCAACCGCACAGAGCCGGCATAAATACGTCGGTTGAAATCAGCAGGCTGGTAACGCAGGTAGAATCCAGCGTCTCTCCCCGTAGTTCAATGGATAGAACGGTCGCCTCCTAAGCGACAGATACAGGTTCGATTCCTGTCGGGGGGACCAGTAACTCATTGAGTTTCAATAGCTGTTGATGGAAATGGGACACAAGTGGGACATTTCCCCGCTTCGACTCCCATGCTTTGACAAACGCAGGCCGATCTCCGATCGGCGCTGCGTTTTTTTTTCGTCATGACTACTGGCCCCGCTCTACCAGCCTGCCGAGATGAATTGGCTCTTGCATATGGCCTCGATACTAAAAAGATAGCGTTTGCTCACACAGTAATGTGGAGAATATACTGTACGAACATACAGTATCTATTAGGTAGTTATGGCGGCAAAGAACTCAGCAAATGAGCAATTTCAGAGCGAGATTGATGATCTAAGCGCATCGGTCGGGGCGCTGTGTGAACTGCTTGCCGCCGCTCAAAACGCCAAAGTTAGCGCAGCCTGTGTGCATGCAATCCTCAAGCCAATTGCCCGCAGGCTAGATGTCGTCGCAAGCACTGCAGCAGATGCTCAGCTTGTGCTTAAAACCTCGTAATTTCTCGTAATACAAAATGCAGCCCAATTGCCATGCATTGCCTGCATTGGTGCGGCTTTGAGGTAGGCCGACCGGGTAGTAATTTGCGCCCCACGAAGCGGGCAGGCGCGGCGGGGGCGTCATGGCGCGCCACGGGGTTGAGGGGGCGGCTTCGGGTCTGTCTTGCAGGCCTGGGACATGGGTGAAACGGTGCCGGGAAGGACAGGATTGCGGCTGAGACGCGCGCACGCGGCTACTCGGAGGGGTGACGGAGTGCCGACGCAAAAAAGGGCGCAAGAGCGCCCTGATGCTTTTGGTACGTATTCCGGTCGAGACCACCTGTGTCGATTGTGGCTGACCAGGCTGCTGGTCGTGACCGCCCGGGTTCGGCCATTAGCTGACAGTTAAATGCTAAGAGAGCGTGTGTTATCGAGTGATCGAGAAAAAGCGCACCTTCCAATCGCTTACAGGCAAGGTGCGCTCCTAGTCTTAACGTCAGACCGCTTTCCAAAAAATATAGTCGGCTTGGTATTGCACGATCTGCTTGCTGCCCATGTTCCCGGCTCCGCAGGCCATGCTCGGCGCGACGCCCCCCTTGGTTGCCACGCGCTGGATATAGGTCACCCCCTGCATAGCTCCCATGCCGGTGGCAGGATTGGCTTTGACCAGTTGCAGGGGGATATTGCCCGCTCCGGCGGGAGCCACGGCAAGCTGCGTGGCTGTGACCTTGGAGCCGTCATTATTCTCCCAAGTTGCTGGCGGCCCCCAGTATTTGCCGATGACCGTTCCGCTTCGCGTTTGCAGCTTTGCGTCTGGACCGACAAACACCCATTCATGTTCGGCCGCCATATCTTTTTTGGTCCGGCATTCATAGGTGATCTGGCCGACACCCACGGTTTCCATCGCTACTTTGTGTCCCGCAGGCACTTGCACGGACGCGGGCAGCTCGGCTTGTGAAAACATGGAATAAGAGCCCATGGATGAGCAGGCGCTCAGGCCGAGCGTGGATAGGCACAAAACGGTCAGCGAAAGTGTGTGTCGATGCGTCATGATGACTCCCTCAAATAAGATGAAAAATGCACCGGGCATGACTGCCCGGTACCCGGGGCTTCGCCAGGTCAGCCACCAAACGACAGGGCATTGCTTGGCAAGGGGCGGCCGAGAGCCGAGATCAGGGCCGTGTAGTGCATGGTTTCATCGGCGGCCAGGCGTCCTGCGACCTTGGCCAGGTCACGGTTTTCGAAAGCAGGAATGACGCCCAGGTAGGCATTGGTCGCGCCAAGTTCCAGTCTGGCAGCCAGATTGAGAACATCGGCCTGGCTCTTGAGCGTTGCGGCCTTGAGAGATTCGGCATAGGCCTGCATCGAGGCTTCGGCCACCGGCTTTCCGCCCATCTTCTGGATGGTGGCAATCAAGGCGTCACGGTGGGCCTTGTGGTGGCTCTGGAACAGCAGGGCCACATCCAGAACGGGCTTTTGCAGCAGGCCACTGCCGGCGCCTAGTTGGTAGGCGTTGATAGCCTCATGCTCCAGTCCCAGTGCCACATTGAGGATGGAGACATCCTTGGCTGGATCATTGCCCATGCCTTGGGCAAGGGCCTCGTTGCCTGCCAGCATGGCGACCGCCACGGCTGACAAAGTGCCGGTAGTGCCGAGAAATCCGCGACGCGAGGCCATGGGCGAGGAATGGCCTTCAAACAGATGGATGCTCATGATGACTCCTGGTTGACTGTGTGGATGTGTCTATCGGTTTTGATGTCCGACGCTTGGAATACGCAGCCTTTAGCACGATGGATTCAAGTTTCTGAAAACTTTTTTCAGATTTTTCGTGCGTTTTCCACATCCACCACGCGAGATGCTGCGTATAGGTGATTACCAGGAACTGCAACATGCCTTGGCAGTTATCCAACAGCACAGCATGAAGCAGGTCCTACTGATCAAAATGGCTGCATGAGCGCCAAAACACCGGACAACCAACTGATGGACCTGATCGACCGCGTAGCAACCCGGGACGAGGTTGCTCTCAAGCTGCTGTACGACCAGACCGCCTCGCGGCTGTATGGACTGGCTTTGCGCATACTCGGCAACAAGGAGTGGGCCGAGGACGTGCTGCAAGAGAGCTTTCTGGGTATTTGGCGCAGTGCTGGGACTTACCGGGACTCGCTCAGCCCGCCCCTGGCCTGGATGGGCATGCTGGTGCGCAGCCGGGCCCTTGATTTTTTGCGCCGGCGCAGAGCCGAGCACCTGCATCTCAATTTACCGATTGAGGACTTTGAGGAGTTGCCCCAGGACAAGGACGCGCAAGGACCAATGCAATTGGTGGAGGCCAGTGAACAAGCCGTGGTCTTGCATCAGTGTCTAGAAAAGCTGGAGCAGCCACAGCGTCAGGTGGTGAGCCTGGCCTATCTGAATGATTTAAGTCATAGCGAACTGGCCAGCAGCCTGAAGCTGCCGCTGGGCACCGTCAAGACTTGGATGCGCCGAAGCTTGGAACAGTTGCGCAAATGCATGGCGCGCCACGTCTGAGTGCCAGGAGTCGACATCATGAATCTGACCCAAAACCCTGAATTACTTGACCGCCTGGCTGCCTCCTATTCACTGGGAACTTTGCACGGAGGGGCGCGCCGTCGCTTTGAGCAACTGGCACGCGAATATCCTCAGGTGCGTGCGGCAGCCTTGCTGTGGCAAGGTCGCTGGTCAGCCTTCTCAGAAGTCCAGACTCCGGTGCAGCCCGATGCGGTGGTCTGGACACGCATTGCCAACCTGCTGCAGGCCGAAACAGCTAAAGCCAAGTTGGCCCGACAGCGTGAAGCCGCATCGAAGTCGGCATGGCCGACACTCGCATGGTGGCGTGGACTGGCAATGGCAGGCGGTTTGGCCACGGTGGCGGCTATCTCGGTGGGGCTTTGGTCGCATCAAGGGCTCAGGGATACCTCGGAGCAGAAGCTGTCTGCGCTACAAACTCAACTCCAGATGGCGCAGGCTGAATTGCAGGCGGCCCCCCAAATTCAATATGTGGCGGTGCTGGCCGATGGCAAGGCCGATGCGTCCATGCTGGTGACCTTCGATCCCCGGCACCAGCAACTGGTGTTGCAGCGCGTAAGCGGCTTCAAGGAGGCCGACAACAAGTCTCTGCAATTGTGGGCCTTGCCTCAACAGGGCGCTCCACGATCCCTGGGGGTCATGGGTGATGGAAAACTTGACCAGCTCACGGCACAAGAGACTGATGTGAAAGCAGTCCCGGCCCTGGCCATTAGCCTAGAGCCCAAAGGCGGTGTACCCAGCTCGATGGGGCCAACTGGCCCGGTGTTATTCAAGGGTGCACTCATTCGCAGGGATCTTTGACTCGGGCCTTCGCAAACACGCAGGCAATCTCTACTAAGGCAGTGCAAAGCTGTTGAATCTCAATGGCTGCTCTGGGTCGTTTGCTGCCGGTGGTCAGGGCAAGCAGGCCGGCCATCGCGCATCGGAATGATGGCCAATTAAGGCCCGCGCCCGCATTTGGACTGGATCGGCTCTAGGTTCCGCTAACCGTCCGCGGTGCAAACCTCACAATGTCCATGCCGGCCCACTCGTTGAATGTCTCAAACAGCCCCTGCAGTGGGACTATTTCATTCGCGTGGAACACCTCCAGGGACTGGCTGGCATTGCCGAAGCCGCCCGTATTGTTGGGGATGATGCCCAGCAGTCCAGGCGGCACGCGATGCGCGGCCAGCACATCGTCCTTGCTCGCGTTCTTGATCGCGCTGAAATCATCCTTGGCAGCAATCTCGCTGACGGGAATCAACTTGAGGCCTTCGGGCTTGCCGCCCGGGGCGTGGACAAACAGATTGCGGAAGTTGCCCGGCCCCTTTGACTTGCGCAGCTGCTCGCGCAGCTTCTCCACATCCCCATTGCTCACCGCGCTGTCGCTCAGGTACATGATGAAACCGGCGTGGCTGCCGTTCTCGTAGTAGCGGCGCCGGAAGACTGTGGCCGACTCATTCAGCAGCGCCGACTGCAACGCGCTCAGATACTCGGGCAGGCCATACAGCTCCTGATTAATGTCAGGCTCGCGCAGATGGAAGACGGAGCCAGGCACGAACTCATGTTCCTCGCGCCAGTTGGGCACGTAAAAATAGCGCTTCTCCTGGCCCCGGCGCATGTACCGGCTCAGTGAATGTTCAAAACGCATGGTGCGGCCGGACAAAGCGCGGCGGGCTTCAAGGTATCCATTGCCGAACACCAGAAAGTCCGTAGCCCAGGCCTTGAAAGTTTCGCGCGACATCATCGGATGGGGGATGAAGCTCGATGTCAGCAGGTTGCGTTTCAGATAGATGGCAGAGCTGTGGTGCGGCGATGCCCGGAATGCATCGGCCAGCCCATCGAGCGGAAACGGCGGCTCATACCAGCGGCCGTTAAACATCGCTTCCACATAGTCCATCAGGCGCAGGCGGCTGACCGGCTCAGGGTCCCCGAAGGTGAAAACCTCTACCTGCCCTCCCTGTGTTTCAGCCTTGGCCATGGGGGTGGGATTCTTTTTGGTCATTCGTAAACCTCTACAGATGAGCTGCCGCCGTGGACATCCCCGGCGAGTGATTCGTTATCCAGTGCGTGCATGACCGCCCAGGCCAGATCGGCGTGGCCGATGTCGTCCGAGCGGCCGGACTGATAGGTGACATGGCGCTGGCTGGGCGTCAGCACCTTCTTGATGGCCATGAACGCAGCGGCCACATCTGTGCAATCGGCGTCCATTTCCAGGCGGCCCTTGCTGATGACCTGCTTGGCCTTGAGCACCAGACGCGCCTTTAGTGCCAAGTCATAGTGATAGGCACGCGCCTGCGGGTAAAACTTGATGACGTTCTGATAGACACCCTGACCCAAGCCCGTGGTGTCGATGCCCATGAACGTGACGTTGTACCTCTCGGTAATGCTGCGTATGTACTCGGCCTGGGCCTCAAAATCAGCGCCCCGAAACTGCTGGCGGTGCAGCAGACGGAACTTGCCGCCCGGCACCTTGGGCGGTGCAATCACCACCAGGGCGGCCGTGTCGCCGGTAAACGAGGGGTCATAGCCAACCCACACCGGCTGCCACGCAAATGGGCGCGCGGCGAGAGGCTTGAAGTCGTCGGTCCATGCCTCCCACGAATCCACCATGCACGCCTGCATCATCTGCAGCGTGAACTGTGAATTGCTGTCGTCGATGAATTCGCAACGGAAGAGGTTTGAGAATTCGTCGTCCGGGTACTCTTCCAGCAGCTCGGCCAGATCAAACAGATTGCAGCCCAGGCGCAGCGCGTCATCAATGGTCACGATGTGGCGGAATCGTCCATCTGCGCAGCGCAGGCCGTTGGCCAGCGCTTTGTGGCTCAGGTCAATCTGCACATGCTTGGCTTTATCTCGCCCCCGGTTGCGGTCCTCGCCGGTCCAGAACGAATAGGCCTCATGGCTCTTTGCTGATGGCGTGCTGAAATAGGTCTTGCGCCAATGCTTATGCGTGGCCATGGCGCTGGCCACCTTGTTGAGCTCCTTGAAATTGCCCGTCCAAAAGAACTCATCGAAATAGAAATCCCCGCTGCGGCCCTGAGCCGTCTTGGCATTGGTGCCCAAGAAATGCAGCTCGGCACCATTCCACAACACCATGGGATCGCCGCCCAGGTCTACCCCCACTTCATTGGCAAAAGCCACCATGTAGTTTTTGAACTGGTGCGCCTGGGCCTTGGATGCGGAAAGAAAAATCTGATTGCGCCCTTCGAGCACCGCACGAATCAAGGCTTCGCGGGCAAAGTAGTAGGTAGCTCCAATCTGGCGCGACTTGAGCAGAATGCGCGTGCGCTCCTTCTGGGCCTCAAACCATCGGTTTTGATACCCAAAATTTCCCGCGTGGAATATCTCGAGCAGTTGCTCCGTCTGCTCGGGCATGAACTCGTTACGCTTGGGTTTGCGCTTGGGTGCAGCGTTGCGGCGGGCAATGTTGGGGTTTAGGTCCCCTTCCTTGCCGGTTTCTTGGTAGCGCTCCACCCGTGCGGTGCGCTCCAGCTGGCGACCGAGCAGGTCTATTTCCTTGAAGTCGCCGCCCGTCTTCTCGTCCTTCATGATGAGCTGCACCATGCGCAGCTCAAGCGCGCCGTTCACGCGATCGAGCGGCGTGAACTTGTCCCACTCTTCCGCATCGCGCCAACCGTAAAGCGTGGTTGCCGGAACGCCCAGCTTTTCCGCTATCAGTTTGGGCCGCCAGCCTTGCCAGTACAGATACCGTGCCACCTGTTTGGGCTGCGAGCTATTGGCCAGCACGGCTGCCTGCATGGCGCTGCCCTGTTCCTGGGCCTGGGCGAGCACGAGCGCACCGAAATCAGCGTCCTTCTTTTTGGCGGCTTTGGCCTGTGGCTGCTCGCCTGCAGCAAATGGGGCGCAGTCATCCCCGGTCGGTTTCTTTCGTGCCATGGCAGGCAGTTTTCCGGGCGAGCTCCATCTAAACCAGCACGCGGTTACGTCCACCGCGCCGCCACAACGACACCAGCGTGACGCGGCGCAGGCCGCTGGACACCATGAGAACTCACCGCTAACTCATCGCCGGACACCGGCAAACCCATCAGCGAGGCTCATCCATCCATGTCCAAGAAATCCCGCTTCTTCCGCGTCGCCGTCGAAGGCGCCACCTCTGACGGCCGCACCATCGACCGTGACTGGCTGCTGCAGATCGCCAAGCACTACAACCCCAAGGTGTACGGCGCCCGCGTCAACATGGAGCACATCCGCGGCTATGGCCCTAACAGCGACTTCCGCGCCTATGGCGATGTGCTGGCCGTCAAGACCGAAGAGGTGGACATCGGCGGCCAGAAAAAGCTGGCTCTGCTCGCCCAGATCGATGCCACCGATGAACTGGTCGAACTGAACAGGCGCCGCCAGAAGCTCTACACCTCTATCGAGGTCCGCCCCAGCTTTGCCGATAGCGGTGAGGCCTATCTGGTCGGTCTGGCCGTCACCGACAACCCCGCCAGCCTGGGCACCGAAATGCTGGAGTTCGCTGCCAAGAACCCGGATGCCAACCCCTTCAAGCTGCGCAAGGAACAACCCGACGATGTGTTTTCCGTGGCCGAGCCTCTGACTCTGGAGCTGGAAGACGAAAGCGCCGGCATCGTGGCCAGCTTCAAGGCCAGCATTGCCGCCGCCGTGGCCAAGTTCACCGGCAAGGAAGTCACCGACGACGCCCGTTTTGCAGCTGTGGCTGATGGCTTTGGCCAGCTGGGCGAAAACTTCTCCAAGCATGTCCAGGCCACACAAGCCTCCCAGGCCAAGACCGACCAATCGCTGCAAGCCATGAGCGCGGACATCGACAAGCTCAAGCAGCAGTTCGCCAAGCTGGACAACACCGAAGCCCCCAACCGCCGCCCCGTGGCCAGTGGCGGCGGCGGTCAGCAACAGACCGACTTCTAAACCATCAACACCCCATTCCGTCCCACTTCAAGGAACCATTCATGCGCAACGAAAGCCGTAAAAGTTATAACGAACTTCTCGCCCGTGTGGCTTTGCTCAATAGCGTCAATGCCGACGACACCAGCAAAGCATTTGCCGTCGCTCCCAGCGTCCAGCAAAAGCTGGAGAGCGCCATGCAGGAGTCCAGCGAATTCCTGCAGCGCATCAACATCATCCCAGTGGATGAAATGCAAGGCGAAAAGCTCGGCCTGTCGTTGTCCGGCCCCATTGCCAGCCGCACCAACACGGACAGCAAGGATCGCCAGACCCGCGACCTGAGCGGCATCAACGCTCGCGGCTACCACTGCCAGCAGACCAACTACGACTCGCACCTGAAATATGCGCTCATCGACGCCTGGGCCAAGTTCCCCGACTTCCAGATCCGTGTGGCGCGCATGCTGGCCCAACGTCAAGCGCTGGACCGCATGTGCATAGGCTTCAACGGCGTGGCCATCGAGCCCGATACCGACCTTGCGGCAAACCCCTTGCTGCAGGACGTGAACAAGGGCTGGCTGCAGAAGATGCGCGAAGAAGCACCCCAGAGCGTCATGCACGAAGGCAAGGTGGCGGGCAAGGTCGTCATCGGCGGTACTGGCGACTTCAAGAATCTGGACGCCGCAGTCTTTGATGCCAAGCAGATGCTAGACCCTTGGCACCGCAACAACCCCAACCTTGTCTGCGTAATGGGTGCCAAGTTGCTCCACGACAAGTATTTCCCCCTGGTCAATACCAATCAGGCACCCAGCGAAACGCTGGCGGCCGACATCGTTATCAGCCAAAAGCGCGTGGGCGGCCTGCCGGCTGTGCAAGTGCCGTTCTTCCCCGAGAACGGCCTGTTCATCACCACGCTGGACAACCTGTCTGTGTACTGGCAGCGCGGCGGCCGTCGCCGCTACATCGTGGAGAACCCAAAGCGCAACCGCGTGGAGAACTACGAGTCCAGCAATGACGCCTACGTGGTGGAAGACATCGGCCTCGCCGCCGTGGTCGAAAACATCGAAATCGTCGAGGCCTAAGCCCAGCCGGGCCGCCGTCAGTCCGCATCCGGCGGCGGCCTCTCTCCGCAACTACCGGAAAACGCATCATGCAACTCACTCCCGCACAGCGTCACCGCGCCCGCGTGCTGGCTGCGAAGGCTCAGGCTGAAAGTCCGTTCGGCATCGAGGTCCAGGGCAGCGAATACGAGCTGATGATGGCCAAGTTGGCCACCGACAAGCGCACGCTCAAAAACATGGAATCGGTACAGCTCAAGCGCCAAGCCAAGGCCGCCATGCTGCCCGACTACCTGCCCTGGATCGAGGGCGCATTGACCAACGGCCGAGGCGCTAAGGATTTGGTCCTCACCACCACCATGGTCTGGGCCATTGACGCCGGGGCTTACGGCCTGGCATTGCGCATGGCTGCCTATGCCGTGCAGCACAAGCTGCCCCTACCCGACCAGTACCACCGCAGCACGGCCGCCCTGCTCATGGACGAGTTTGCGGGCGCCTACCTGGGCGGTCAGTGGAGCCCCGTCAAGCCGGACGCCAGCGGCATGGTGCCCGACGACACCCACCCGGCCGAGCACCTGACGGCCGTGGATGGCGTCACGCAAAACCTGGACGCCCCCGACCAAGCCCGCGCCAAGCTCTACAAGGCCACGGCTTATGCCATGTTGGGCAAGGTCCAGACCGCCGAGGAACCGGCGCTGGACGACATCCCCCAGGAAACCCTGGGCGGCGTCCAGGCGCTGCTGGCTCAGGCTCTCAAGCTGGACGCGCAGAGCGGCGTCAAAAAGGACATGGAGCGCATCGAGCGCAAGCTGCGCGCCCTGGCGGCACCACCCCAGGCCGATGGCGCGGCGGCCCCTGCTGCACCGGCAGCTGCAGCTGCCACCGCTGCGCCTGCGCCACGCAAGCGAACTACCCCGGCCAAGCCTGCAGCCAAAGGCAAGCGCTAAACCCACCGAGCACAGCCCCCGTGCTGGGCGGCTCGCAGGGCCGCGCGAAGGCTTCGGCCTACCGCAACGCCCTGCGACCACCGCCCACTACGTTGGCGCCACACCAGCCCAGCACCATGACCATGATTGCCAACGCGCCGCCCATCATCGTGACCGACCCGCCCAGTAAGCCACCCATCACGGGCGTGCTTGACGCGGGCAGCTTCTGGCCCCATATCGACCTAGCCAAGCTGCGCGACAGCGTGGACGTTGACGGCTCCGTAACTGCTGGCCGCCTCACCCACGCTGCTGCCAATGCCCTGGCCAGCGTCATAAAGGACCTGAGCAACTGGGCTGCCGCGCAAGCTGCTGCCGGGTTCGATGCGCTTTCCTCTGTCCCAGCCATCGCCATCAACGGAACCAGCGTCAACGTCTTGTGCTTTGAGCGTGCTGTCTACGCCTACGCAAAGGCCGACCTGATCGAGCGCTACGCGGGTGCCGACGCCACCGGCCGCACCGAGCCCGGCGATGAGCGCCGCGAGCTGCAGGCCAGTGACTACCGTGCGGACGCCTTGCGCGCCGTGCGCGACATCCTGGGCGTGGCCCGCATGGAATCGGAGCTGATCTAGCCATGTCCATCACCGTCCAGGCACAGCAGGGAGACACCGTGGACATGCTTTGTCTGCGCCACCTGGGCACCACTGCAGGGGTGACAGAAGCCACCTATGCATTGAACCCAGGCCTTGCCGCGCTTGGCCCCGTTCTGCCTCTGGGTCGGCGGGTCATCCTGCCCGATCCCCCTACCGCCCCCACCGCACCGAAAACCGTTTCCCTGTGGGACTGACACCAGATTCACACCACCAATTCATTGCCATGTCTGAACCCACCTCTGCCGTAGGCACCTTTGCTGGCTACAAGCTCGCTCTCTTCTCCCTGCCGGTCATTGCCAGCCTGATTGCCTTCTGGCTGGGCCTGCGTTTCGTGCCGCTTCGCAGCACCGACCCGCGCGGCGACCTGCTTAACCGCGTGTTGGCCTGCTTGGTCAGCGGCTTTGTGCTCGGCGTGCCCGCGCTGGTGCTGCTCATGCAGCACTGGCCGGGCGTCTTTGAGGCTGGGATGCGACTCGCCACCATGGCCGCCGTGCCGTCCATTGCGGGCTTTTTCATCATTACCGGCTGCGTGCTGGTGGTCTGCTCCATCCCTGGCCCGTGGATTGTGGCGGGCGTCTTCCTCTGGCTCAAGCGCAGCGAAGGCCAGACCATCACTGAAATGGCCGACCAGTTGCGTGGCGACATTGCGGGCCATGGCGCTGCGGGCCGCAAGGGAGGTGCCGAATGAGCGCCGTTACCTACATCAATGAATTAATCGAGCGCGAGGGCGGCTACGTCAACGACCCCAAGGACTCGGGCGGAGAAACCAAATTCGGCATCACCGTGGCCACGGCTCGCGCCTATGGCTACACCGGCCCCATGCGTGACCTGCCTCATGCCACAGCGCAAACCATCTACCTGCGCCGCTACTGGGTAGAGCCAAAATTCCACCTAGTCGATGAGGTCTACCCGGCGCTTGCGGAATGCCTGCTGGACTTCGGCGTCCTGGCCGGCCAGAAGACTGCCGCAGCTCAGTTGCAGCGGGCGCTGAATGTGCTCAACCGCCAGCAGGCCGACTATGACGACCTGGAAGATGATGGCCGAATCGGCACCATCACCCTGGCCGCCCTGCGTGCTTTCCTCAAAAAGCGCGGGCGTGAAGGCGGTGGCGTGCTCTTTGGCATGGTCGTTGCCCGCCAGTCCGTGTATCTGCAGGAGCTGGCCGAGCGTCGCCCCAAGGATGAGGCCTTTCAATACGGCTGGCAGCTCAATCGCGCCCTGGGTGAATTTCTGGGGGGCAAACCATTCCTGCCAGCATGACGCCCGCCAGCATCATCACCACCCTCACACGGCTGGTCGTCCCCATTGCCCTGCTGTTCCTGCTCTACGCCGTGGACCAGCGCGCGGAGGATCGGGGCATGCAAAAAGCCCAGGCCCAGCACAGCGCCGCCGCTGTCCAGCGCCTGGAGTTCTCCATCGAGCGCAGCGGCCAGCTGGCTGGGCAGCTCGGCCAGATTCTGGACCGCAACCAACTGGAAAAAGCTGATGCAAAGACTGCCTTTGATCGCCTTGACTCTGACCTGCGCAGTGGCGCTCTGCGCCTGTCAGTCCGCACCACCGCCCAGCCGGGAGGCAATCACGGTGCCGCCGCTGGGCCTGTCCAAGCGAGAGCCGACATTGACCCAGCGGATGCTGCAGCTCTTGTCCGCATCACCGAAGACGGCGACAACGCAATCAGGGACCTCAACACCTGCATCGACGGATACGCCCAAGTAATGCGCCAAGCCAACGGGGGGCAGCGATGAAGAAGCCGCAATCACTGCGCAACTTCCTTTCAGGCGCCATCCCTGAGCTGCAGACCGACCCGCAGCGGCTCAAGATGTTTGTCGAGTCCGGCAACATGGTGGCGCGCAGCGGCGAAACGCTTTCCTTTGAATACCGCTTCACGGTGCGCCTCATCATGCTGGACTTCGGGGGCAATATGGATCTGTTCGCGGTTCCCATCCTGGCCTGGCTCAGCACCTACCAGCCGGACCTGCTGCAGAACAAGGAAAGGGCCGCCAAGGGTCTGCGCTTTGATGTGGAAGTCTTGGCCAACGACAAAGTGGACCTTGTGATTGAGGTGGACTTGACCGAGACAGTCATCGTCAAGGAAGACAAGGACGACCAAGGCCGCCAGCGCCTGACCGCAGAACACAGGGGCGAGATATACAGCCCCAAGCCCTACGCAACCGGCGACTACAGCCTTTATCTGGGCGGAAAGATTGGCGCAGAGTGGCACCAGACACAAGGGTTTGACTGATGGCCGACGCCCTGGAGCAGCTCGCGCAGTGGGCCACGCCACTGCTACAGCGCATGGAGCCAGCAGGACGAAAGGCCGCCATGCTGGAGGTGGCCACCTATCTGCGCAAAAGTCAGGCTCAGCGCATTGCTGACCAGCGCAACCCGGACGGCTCCCCCTATGAGCCACGCCGCCCGCGCGAGCAGTTGGCCAAACGCCAGGGCGCCATTCGTGGGCAAATGTTCATGGGGCTGCGCAAGGCTCGCAACCTGCAGCGCAATGTCACCGCAGACATGGCCAGCGTGGCCATGAATCCCCGCGTGTCCTACGTGGCACGCGTCCATCACTACGGACTGCCCGACAAGGTGGACCGCCGCGACCGCAACAGCCCTGTGGTGAGGTATGCAAGGCGCGAGCTGCTGGGTTGCACGTCGGTTGACATTCAGGAAATCGAGGAAATTCTGCTACGGCATGCGAGCTTGCGCTAAATGACCGCAAGCATCCTACAACGTCTATGGCAGAAAGCCCAAGTGCAACATCCAAGGGCTATTGTGAAATGTAGAGAGAGAGCATTGCAAACTGACTTGAGCGAATGTCGAATGAGTCACCAGTGCGGGAGCGAGCGAAAACATGAATCTAAAGCAAAGGTTTGAGTTCAGTCGCAGCTCCTTCCCTAACGCACCCTATTCAATGCTTTGGGCAGCCGGAGCACTTGTAATCTCAATGGCAGCAATATGTGCAGCCACCCTCTATCAAAGCCGCCTGGACACTACGACGCATGCCATTGAAACATCGCGAAATCTGGCTCTATTCGCAGAAAATGATGTTGCTCGAAACATAGAGCTCTACGACCTATCACTGCAGGCCGTAGTCGACGGGATGAACGACCCCGAGCTGATGAGAGCCCCGCCTCGCCTGCGAGCAATCGCCCTATTTGACCGAGCTGCTAGCGCAACACACTTGGGATCTTTTGTTGTCCTGGACACACAGGGAAACGTCGCGCTTGATGCAAGGGAAGAATTCCCGAAAAGTGCCAATTTTTCATCCCGAGACTTCTTCATCGCCCACAAGACAAATCCAACCGCAGGGCTATACATTGGCGACCCCTACGTATCAAAGCGGCATGGTGACGCTATGAGCATCCCGCTCAGTCGTCGCATTTCTCATGCAGATGGCACTTTTGCAGGGGTAGTTTTGATAGATCTCCAGCTTGAGTATTTCAAGCAGCTATTTTCTGGCCTGTCGCTCGGCAAGAAGGGATCGGTTGCACTGATCAGGAAAGATGGCGTGATGATGATGCGGCAGCCCTTCAACGCCAAAGTGATAGGGAGCAGCATTCGCGACGCGAGCACATTCAAAAGGTTTATGTCGGGAACAGAAGGAAGCTTTTCAGATAAGTCGTTCATTGACGGAACAGAACGCTTGTACTACTTCAGGAACCCTCCCGAGTTGCCGTTCATCATCATGGTCGCAAGAGCCCAATCCGATATTTATGCGTCGTGGTGGGAGCGCGCACTGATCATCGCTAGCCTGATGGCAGTACTCTCTGCATCATTCATTGGTCTGGCCAGGGCTTTTGTGCTTCAGCTCAACCAGAGGATTCGTGCGGAGTCGGAACTGGCGCTACTGGCTCGTACCGATGGATTGACTGGGTTGAATAATCGCCGCAGGTTCGATGAAATGCTGGACCAAGAGTGGATTCGAGCTAGGCGAAACAAACTCATTTTTTCTGTCTTATTCGTCGACATTGACAGATTCAAGATCTATAACGACACATATGGTCACCAAGCGGGTGATGACGTAATTGCGAAGGTCGCAAAGTGCATTAACGACAGCATTCGCCGGCCTGGAGACATAGCAGCTCGCTATGGAGGTGAAGAGTTCATCGTGGCTCTACCGAACACGGAAGTAGAGGGAGCCTCACATATTGCTGAAGCTATCCGCGCCGCAGTTTTTCAATTAGAGATCGAGAACGTGGGTAGCGAATTCGGCTGTATCACCGTCAGCATAGGTTGCGCGAGCTGGGACCCAAAGCGCGACACAGATGTAGCAACGGTAATTCATGCAGCGGATGCTGCTCTATACAGCGCCAAGACCACGGGTAGAAACAAAGTGGTAGTGTCCTCAGGCGCAAGCACGGTGAAGGTCGAGCATTCTGTGCAAACGATTGAAGCCCACGCTTAGAGCGAAACAGAAATTTATCTACCGCAAAGGAGCGGGGTAGTTCCCTGATTAACCTGTAGACGGCGCTCTGGAGTTTCCCGCTCTGAGCAGTGCGAGCGTCCACGCAGCCGCCACACTGCCCGCCGCTCGCGCGCCCGCGTGCTGCCCGGCACAGTCGGCTGCATGAATTCTGATCCGGCCCTCGCCATTGGCGATATGCAGCGCTTGCTGCACAACATGATCCGCGTGGGAACCATCCATTCCGTGGACCACGGCGGCTCTGGCAAACCTGCGCTTGTGCGTGTCTCCCTGGGCGAGCTGGTCACGGACTGGCGCCCCTATCACGAGGCCCGCGCGGGCGGCACAACCACATGGAACCCGCCCACCGTGGGCGAACAAGCCACCGTGCTGTCCCCCAGCGGCGACCTGGGCGCGGCCGTGGTCATCGTCGGGCTCAACAGCACCGGCAAGCCAGCGCCCAGCAGCGACCCCAATAAGACCGTCACCAAATACCCGGACGGCGCCGTGATCGAGTACGACCACGCGGCCCATGCTCTCGTGGCCACTCTACCCGGCGGTGGCACTGCCAAGCTCATAGCACCGGGCAGCGTCACCATCGACAGCCCCCAGGTAACGATGACAGGCCACTGCCTTGTCAAAGGCTCTTTGACTTATCAGGGCGGCATGCGCGGCAGCGGCACTGCCGAGGGTGCCAACGGCGCGGCCGAAATCCAGGGCACGCTGCGCACGACTCAGGATGTGATTGCAAGCGGTGTCAGCCTGCGTTACCACCCGCATGGTGGCGTGCAGACGGGTAGCGGCAACAGCGGCGGACCTATCGGGGGCGCAGCATGATGAACGTCAACACCGGCCGCAGCATCGACTACGCAGCCCACATCAGCCAGTCCATCACGGACATTCTCACCACGCCCATCGGCTCGCGCGTCATGCGCCGGGGCTATGGCAGCTTCATCCCGCAGCTCATCGACCAGCCTATGACGCCCGCCAACATCCTGCGGCTGCAGGCGGCCACAGCGCAGGCAATCATGAAACACGAGCCCCGCACGCGCCTGCGCCGTGCATTTCTCGACTTTGACACCAGCGGCCGGGCAGTGTTGCAGCTGGAGCGCCAGGACCGTGGGCAGGCATCCACACGCCGCCAAGCGGTGAGCATTCAACCCGCCCAAGGTGCCAGTACATGAGCAATGCCCAAATCATTGACATGAGCAAGCTGCCGGCGCCCGCCGTGGTGGTGGTGCCGGAGTTGGAAACCATTCTTTCCGCGCTCAAGGCTGACCTCGTGGCGGCCATGCCTGCAGAGGCCCGCTCCGCTGTCAGCGACACCCTAGCCCTGGAGTCTGAGCCCTTGACCAAGTGGCTGGAGCGATTGGCATATCAGCTGGTTGTAGAGCGCAGCGACAGAAACGACAGCGCGCACGCCGTCATGCTGGCCTATGCCGGTGGCAGCGACCTGGACCAGCTCGGCGCCTTCTTTGGCGTCGTGCGCCTTGTCATCCTTCCTGCCCAGCCTGCAGCCATTCCGCCCGTGGCAGCTGTCTATGAGGACGACGACACATTCCGCGCCCGCATCCAGCTGGCACCGCGCGGCTACAGCGTGGCTGGGCCTGTGGGTGCCTATGTCTTCCATGCGAAGACCGCAGACGGTCAAGTCTTGGACGCAGCGGCCACCAGCCCCACGCCGGGCCGTGTCGTGGTTTCTGTGCTCTCCCGTGTGGGTAGCGGCGTGCCCAGTCAAGCCCTGCTCAATGCCGTATCGGCCGCCGTCAATGCGGACGACATCCGCCCGCTCACGGATGAGGTGATCGTCCAGGCGGCCACCATCGTCAACTACCAGATCACCGGCAAGATTTACACCTTGCCGGGGCCGGACTCGTCCAGCGTCCTGACCACTGCGCAGCAGCGTATTGCGGCCTATGCCGAATCCATGCACCGCATTGGACGGCGCCCCACCCTGTCCGGCATCTATGCCGCCCTGCACATCGAGGGCGTGGACCGTGTGGAGCTGACCAGCCCGACCGCGGATGTGGTTGTCGGTGAAACGCAGGCCAGCTGGTGTACCGCCATCAACGTGACGCACGGGGGCATCGTTGGCTGACTCCCTGCTCCCACCCAACGCCACGCCGCTGGACCGAGCGGCCGAGTCGGTCATGGTCAAGCACCTTGACGCTATCGACCAGCCGCACCGCGCACTATGGAATCCCGACACCTGCCCGCTAGAGTTTCTGCCCTGGCTCGCCTGGGCCATGGGTGTAGAGGCTTGGCGCAGCGAGTGGCCCGAGGCAATCAAGCGGGCGCTAGTCCGCAATGCCATCCAGATCCAGCGGCAACGCGGCACCCTCAAGAGCGTGCGCGACACCGTGGCCAGCTTCGGCGGCGCCATCAGCATCCGTGAATGGTGGCAAACCGCCCCCAAAGGCGCGCCGCACACCTTTGAGCTGGTTTTCACCATGACCGGCCAGGACGGCGAGCAGGCCAGTGCCGCCTTTGTGCAGGACGTTATGGCCGAAGTCTCGCGCGTCAAGCCGCTGCGCTCCCATTTCACCTTCATCCAGGGACTCAGTGCCCAGGCATCTATCCAGCTCGCATGTGTGGGCAGGCCCGTTGCATACACGCGGCTTGACATGGATGTGGGCTGAACTCAAGGCAACCTCAACCGCACCCTATGGCCATCATCTTCAAACTCACCACTGCAGGGCGGCAGGCGCTTGTCAACGCTGCCCAGAATGGGACCTTGGCGCGCACCTTGGTCAGCGTCGGCGTGACCGCCACCGCCTTCACGCCCACCGAGGCATTGACCACCATCCCCAACGAAATCAAGCGCATCACCACCATTGCCGGGGATGTGGTGGCAAAAGACACCATCCACGTCACCATCCGCGACGATGGCAACCAGACCTATACCGTGCGCGGCCTGGGCCTGTACCTCGATAACGGCGTGCTACTGGGCACCTACAGCCAAGCCGCTGTGATTCTGGAAAAGTCGGCGGCGTCCATCTTTCTGCTGTCCACCGATTTGCGCGTGCTGGACGGCTCCGTGAACATCAGCACCCTGCAGTTCGGGGAAACCAATTTCATCAACCCACCGGCGACCACTGACCGCCAGGGCGTGGTGGAGCTGGCCACCGAAGCCGAAGCCAATGGGCTGGCAGATGCTGTCCGAGCGCTCACGGCAGCCAGCGTCAAGACGCTTTTCAATGCCCGCGCCTTGGCTGCCACGGTCATCACGGCAGGCGTGGGCCTCACGGGTGGCGGCAGCCTTGCTGCAAACCGCACCATTGCCCTGGCCAATACTGCGGTGACGGCGGGCAGCTATGGCAGCGCCACGGCTACGCCCACCTTCACCGTCGATGCCCAGGGGCGGCTGACGGCGGCCGGTAGCGTGACCGTCACCCCGGCCTGGTCCAGCGTCACCGGCAAGCCCACCACCTTGGCGGGCTACGGCATCACGGACGCCGCGCTGGCTGCTCGCACCATCACGGCGGGCACGGGCCTGACGGGTGGCGGCAACCTCACCGCAAACCGCACCATTTCATTGGCCGACACCACGGTGACGGCGGGCAGCTACGGCAGCGCCACGACGGTGCCCACCTTCACGGTCGATGCTCAGGGCCGATTGACTGCTGCAGATAGCGCCACCGTCACCCCGGCCTGGGCCGATGTCACAGGCAAGCCCACCACCCTGGCGGGCTACGGCATCACGGACGCGGCTCTGGCTGCTCGCACCATCACCGCAGGCACAGGCCTCACGGGCGGCGGCGACCTCTCGGCCAATCGCACCATTGCGCTTGCCAACACCGCAGTGACGGCGGGCAGCTACGGCAGCGCCACAGCGGCTCCCACCTTCACCGTCGATGCCCAGGGGCGGCTGACGGCGGCCGGTAGCGCCACCGTCACCCCAGCCTGGGGCAGCATCACCGGCAAGCCCACCACGCTGGCGGGCTACGGCATCACGGACGGCGCCCTGGCAGCGCGCACCATCACTGCAGGCACAGGGCTGAGCGGCGGCGGCAATCTGACCGCAAACCGCACCATTGCCCTGGCCAACACCGCAGTGACAGCAGGCAGCTATGGCAGCGCCACGGATTCGCCTACCTTTACCGTCGATGCACAGGGGCGGCTGACGGCGGCCGGGTCTGCCACCGTCACCCCAGCCTGGGGCAGCATCACCGGCAAGCCCACCACGCTGGCGGGCTACGGCATCACGGACGGCGCCCTGGCCGCGCGCAACATCGTTGCGGGCAATGGTCTGACGGGCGGCGGCAACCTCACGGCAGACCGCACCCTCACCATGGGCACGCCCGGCACCTTGACCGGCACCAGTACCAACGCAGTCAGCACCACCAGCCACACCCATCTGGTCAGTCTGAACGTGGCCGACCTGGGCGACGGTGCCGCCGTCACCATGGCATCAGCCCTGGGTAGCGGTGTGGACCTCAACACGTTGACGGGCCGAGGCATCTACACACAGAGCACCAATAACAACGCCTCGGGCGGCAGCAACTACCCGGTGGCTGCGGCTGGCACCCTGCTGGTCATTGGGGATGGTGCGTCCATCAGCACGCAAACCTACACCCACTACAACAACGGCGACCAGTGGACCCGCTCCCGCTATAACACCGGCTGGAGTGCATGGCGCAAGAGCCTGACGGACGAGCGCACCATCACTGCAGGCACAGGTCTGACGGGTGGCGGCGACCTCTCGGCCAATCGCACCATTGCGCTGGCCAACACCGCAGTGGCGGCGGGCAGCTACGGCAGCGCCACAGCGGCACCCACCTTCACCGTTGATGCCCAGGGGCGGCTGACAGCGGCCGGGTCCGCCACCGTCACCCCGGCCTGGGGCAGCGTCACCGGCAAGCCCACCACGCTGGCGGGCTATGGCATCACGGACGGCGCCCTGGCCGCTCGCACCATCACCGCAGGCACGGGCCTGAGCGGCGGCGGCAACCTGACTGCAGACCGCACCATTGCCCTGGCCAACACCGCAGTGGCAGCGGGCAGCTACGGTAGCGCCACAACGGCCCCCACCTTCACCGTCGATGCCCAGGGGCGGCTGACGGCGGCCGGGTCCGCCACCATCACCCCGGCCTGGGGCAGCGTCACCGGCAAGCCCACCACGCTGGCAGGCTACGGCATTACGGACGGAGCCCTGGCGGCGCGCAACATCGTGGCGGGCAATGGCCTGACGGGAGGCGGAAACCTCACGGCAGACCGCACGCTCACTATGGGCACGCCCGGCACCCTGCACGGCGCGACTACCAACGCGGTCAGCACCACCAGCCACACGCACGCGATTGCAGCTGCTACAGAGACTGTTAGCGGTGTAAGTGAAATTGCAACTCAGGCAGAAACGAACGCAGGCACAGACGATGCGCGATCGGTTACGCCTAAGAAACTCTCCGGTGTGTTTTCCATTGGTCAGACTTACCAGGATGTGCTTTCTCAGCGCCAACCTGGGGTTGTCTACACCAACACTTCTGAACGACCAATATTGGTCATATGCCGAGGGCTCGGAACTGCGAACGTCAATGCACGTTGCACGCTCCTTCTATCAGCGAACGGCAGCGAGTGCTCTCATGCCTTCGAGTCCATACACGATCAAGGGATGGCTGTAAGCGGCATCGTCTTTCCAGGCCAAACCTATTCCCTTGCCACTGTGAATGTCACAGTCAATAAATGGATGGAGTACCGCTGATGTCTATGCTCTATTTTTTGCATGATGGCATGGTGCGTGCCTTTAATGATGGCGACGATCCTCACTGGTACGAAGGCATGCAGCCTCTGACCGAGCAGCAGGCAATGGAATTCGCTTCAAACACGAACCCAGACTCTGCTGCTGCCGCGTGCAGCCCTGCGCAGGGTCTGGTGGCACTCTTCGCCATCAAGCGCATCACCGAGGACGATGTGTTGGCTGCAATCGCCCACATCCCCGACGAGGTGCAGCGCTACACCGTAAAAATCGGCTACCAGCGCGCCACTACCTGGGAGCGGGGCAGCCCGGCCATGCAGACCATGGCCCAGCTGCTGCAGCTCTCGGAAAGTGATCTGGATGAGCTGTTTGCCTACGCCGTAGGCGTGGCGGTGTAGCGAAATCAGGCCCAGGGTCCGGGCCATTTGCGTGCCAGTCGCCGCCACAACGGGCGGCGCTGGCTCCTGCGGGCACCGGGCGCAACCATAGGGGACCAGCAACCCACCCCCTATGCAAAGCCCATGTCTCAATCGACAAATCCCAACATCGTGACGCTGACCGTCACGGAAGAAGCTGCCCACTTCATCCTGAGCTGCGTGGCAGATCGCCCTTACAAGCAAGTGGCCCCTCTGTTCAATGAGCTGCAGGCCCAGGTGCAAGTCCAGGCCAACACCCGAAGCGCCGAGAGCGCCGACTCCCCCGCTGAGGCTGACGCGAATGCCAGCCAAGACGCCACCGGCCAGCCCAAGGGCAAGCGCGGCAAGGCCTCTGCCAACGCTGCCGCCTGAGCACCTTTCCCCCTTCCATCCCCTTCATTCAAAGGAAGCCACATGGCTGCAACTGAATATCACCATGGCGTCCGCGTCATCGAGACTACGGGCACGGGCGCGGCCATCCGCGTGGTGTCCACGGCCGTCATTGGTCTGGTGGCCACTGCGCCGGACGCCGACGACGAAGCATTCCCCATCAACACCCCTGTGCTGCTCACCAATCCTGCGGGCGGCATTGGCAAGGCTGGCAAGGGTGGCACCCTGGCCAAAGCACTGACGGCCATCAGCGGCCAATCCCGCGCCCTGACCATCGTGGTGCGTGTGGAAGAAGGTGCCGACATCGCGGCCACCACATCCAACGTCATCGGCTCTGTGACCGCCACCGGCCAGCGCACGGGCATCCAGGCACTGCTGGCGGCGGAATCCGAGCTGGGCGTAAAGCCCCGCATCATCGGCGCCCCCGAGCTGGACACCAAGGCCGTGGCCAATGCCCTGGCCACTGCTGCGCAGTCCCTGCGTGCCTTCACCTATGTGGCTGCACGCGATGCCACGGGCGGCTATGCCAAGACCAAGGAAGAAGCCACCAACTACCGCAAGGAATTCGGCCAGCGCGAAGTCATGGTGATGTGGCCCAACTTCATGGCCTGGGACAACACGGGCGGCGCCGAGGGCACAGGCGCTGCCGTCACCCTGGCAGCCCCCGCCTACGCCCTGGGCCTGCGCGCCAAGCTGGACCAGGAAGTGGGCTGGCACAAGAACATCAGCAATGCCGTCATCAGCGGCCCCGAGGGCATCACCGTGCCCGTGTTCTTCGACCTGCAGAACCCGGCCAGCGATGCGGGCTACCTCAACGACCTGGAGGTCACCACCATCATCCGACGCAGCGGCTACCGCTTCTGGGGCTCGCGTACCTGCGAGGAACAAGGCGGCAAGTTCTCCTTTGAAAACTACACCCGCACGGCCCAGGTCCTGGCCGACACGATTGCCGAGGCGCACTTTGCATTCGTGGACAAGCCCATGCACCCCAGCTTGGTGCGCGACATGCTGGGCTATATCAATAGCCGCTTCCGTGACCTCAAGACTGGCGGCTACCTGATCGGCGCCGAGGCCTTCTTTGACCCCGACCGCAACAGCAAGGAAGACCTCGCTGCGGGCCGCCTGCTCATCAGCTACCGATACACGCCCGTGCCGCCGCTGGAAAACCTCATCTTCGAGCAATCCATCACGGACGACTTCCTGGCCGAGTTCGCGGCTGCCATCCAGGCCTGAGCCTGAAACCATAGGAGCACCATTCAATGGCACTGCCTTCCAAACTCAAGAACTTCAACCTCTTTGGCGACGGCAACGTCTGGCGCGCACTCATCGACAGCGTGACTGTGCCCAAGCTCACCCGCAAGGTCGAAGAGTGGCGCGGCGGCGGCATGCATGGCCCCATCGAGGTGGACCTCGGACTGGAAAAGCTGGAGCTGTCTTTCAAGGCTGGCGGCTTCCTGCTGGACGGCTACCGCGCTTTCGGCGGCAAGACCCACAACGCCAACCAGTGGCGGTTTGCGGGCGCCTATGAAGACGACAGCACCGCCGTGGTGACAGCCGTGGAAATTCTGGTCAGCGGACGCGTGCGCGAAATCGACCCCGGCGAAGCCAAGGCGGGCGACGACACCGAGCACACCCACACCATCAGCGTCAGCTACTACAAGCTGACCGTGGACGGGCGCGATGTGATCGAGATCGACATGCCCGGCATGGTCTTCAACGTCGACGGCCAGGACGTGCTTTCCAAAATCCGCCGCGCTATCGGTATGTGACCCGACGCCCCTCATTCCCCTTTTATTTGAGAACCAATCACCATGAACGAAAACGACACCAAAGACCTGAGCGCAGGCGCCACTCTCGTGGTCGAAGGCGTGGAAGTTGTCACGCTGGACTACCCCATCAAGCGCGGTGACACCGAAGTCAAGGAAATCACCCTGCGCAAGCCGATGGCTGGCCAGCTGCGCGGCGTCAAGCTCACCGAGCTGCTGTCGCTCGATGTGGGCGCCGTGCAGATGATCCTGCCCCGCATCACCACCCCCACCCTGCTGCCCCACGAAATCGCGCAGCTCGACCCTGCCGACATCACCGAGCTGGGCACCAAGGTGGCGGGTTTTTTCGTGCGCAAGAGTATCCGCGCGGAATATCTGACTGCGTAGAGGACGCCATGGCCGACTTGGCCATGGTCTTTCATTGGCGGCCGGCGGATGTGGATGACATGACGCTGGCCGACCTTATGGAATGGCGTGAACGTGCCCGCATTCGCGCCCAACATCAGGGTGTGTAATATATGGGCCATGTCTCCCGACTTCTTCCTCTACGCGCTGTTTGCACTGGCCGCCCTGGTCGTGCTGGGCTTTGCCCTGGCGCCCATCATGGCCGCCACTGGCCTGTGGGCGCACACCAGCGCCGAGGACCACCGTGCCCAGGCCCTCGAAATCGAGCGCCTGCTGGCCGAAAAGGACTAACTCCCCCTCTGCACTCCCGCGCCCAGGCGCAAGGGGGTGCCCATGTCTGACACTCGCCTGCGCCTCATTCTGGAGCTGCGCGATAAGGTCCTGGCGCCACTGCGCGGCATTCAGTCCGGCAGCAAGGATGCCGCTGCCGCACTCAAGGCCACCCGCGACCAGCTGCGCGGCCTCGAAAAAGCCCAGCAGGACATTGACGGCCTGCGCAAAACGCGCGTCCAGCTGCGTGGCCAGCAACGCGACCTGCAAGACCTGCAGGGCAAGCTGGCAGGCAGCAATGCCAGCCTTGTGGAGCACCGCGAACGGCACAGGAACATTGCCGCATCGCTCAAGACCGCGCGCGAGTCACACAGCAAGCTCACCAAGGCATTGCAGGATGGCGCCATGGCAACGCCCGAATTCAGCCGCCAGCTGGAGATGGCCCGCATCCGGCTGCTGAGCAGTCAGACTGCCTATGAGCGCTCAAACTCCACGCTCAGCAAATACCGCACCCAGATCAAAACCACAGAGGCAGGCATTGCCCAGCTCAGCAGCAAGATCGACAACGGCAAGGATCGCCTGATCGGCTACCAGCAGCGCCTGGAGCGCGCGGGCATCAGCACCGACAAGCTGGGCCAACAATCCCGCAGTCAGAAAATCCAGATCGAGGCAGCCACTGCCGCCCTGGAGCGCCAAAAGCAGGCACTGGCCCAGCTCAAGGTCCAGCAGGAACGCATGGCAGCCCTCAAGGCCAACCACGGCAAAGCCATGATGCACACCGGCATGGCCGTAGGCGCTGGCGTGGGATTGGTGGCCGAAGGTCGAGCGATTGCCAAGCCTGTGCAGGCCACGCTGGGCGCTTTCTCCAAGCAGGAAGATGCCACCACCCAGCTGAGCGCCAGCATGATGCAATCCGACGGCAGTGTGTCGGCAGAATTCACCCAGATCGATGCACTGGCAAAACGCCTGGGTGATCGCTTGCCGGGTACGACTGCTGACTTCATCGAAATGATGACCATGCTGCGACGGCAGGGCCTGTCTGCGCAATCCATTCTGGGCGGCACGGGCGAGGCCGCCGCACTGCTGGGCGTGCAGCTGCGCATGCCTGTGACCGCGGCTGCTGAGTTCGCGGCCAAGATGCAGGACGCCACGCGCACCACCGAGAAGGACATGCTGGGCCTGATGGACATGATCCAGCGCACCTTCTACCTGGGCGTGGACTCTGGGAACATGCTGCAGGGCTTTACCAAGATGTCGCCCATCATGAACGTCATTCGCAAGGACGGGCTAGAAGCCAGCAAGATGCTGGCCCCTCTGCTGGTCATGATGGATCAGACGGGCATGAAAGGCGAAGCCGCAGGCAACGCCTTCCGAAAAATCTTCCAGTCGGCCATGAACACCGACAAGATCAAGAAAGTCACTGACGGGCTGAAGAAAGAAAAAGGCATCAGCCTGAAACTGGACTTCACCAACGGCAAGGGTGAGTTTGGCTCGATCGAGCAGATGTATAAAGAGCTGAGCAAGCTCAACGGACTCACCACTGAAAAGCGGCTTTCTGTCATCAAAGACTTGTTTGGTGATGACAGCGAGACTATGCAGGCGCTGGACACAATGATCAGCAAGGGCAAGGCTGGCTACGATGAAGTTGTGGCCAAAATGGAAGCCCAGGCCGACCTTCAAAAGCGTGTGGATCAGCAACTGGCAACGCTGACCAATGTACTGGACTCCGCACAAGGCGGCTTCACCAATGTCATGGCGGCGGTCGGCGACACCATCAAGGACGATGCCAAAGACATCATCAAAGCCATTGGCGACATCACCAGCAGCGTGGGTGGCTGGATCAAGCAACACCCGGCATTGACCGCAGGCATTGCCCGCACCCTGGCCGTGCTGGCCGGCCTGATGGTGGTGCTGGGCACGCTGCTGGTGCCGCTGGCTTTGATCGCAGGCAAGTTCCTGCTGATGCGCTTTCTGTTCCGCATGATGGGCATGCAGACCATGGGGCTCACCACAGCGCTGCGCGGCCTTTCATCGATGCTGTTGGGCTCACTGGGTAATGCATTCCGAGGCATGGGCGGTGCGGCGGGCATCTTTATGCGCCTGCGCGCGTCCTTCACCACGGCATCAGGCGCCCTGGGCTTGCTGCGGGGTACGGCGGCCGGCGCTTTGCGTCTGCTCACGCTGCCGATACGTGCATTCCCAATCACCGCTGCGCTGCTGGGTTTTGGCACAGTCATCTACAAAGTGGCCCAGCGCTGGGAAGAGTTCAAAGGCTTCTTCAATGCAGGTCAGTGGGGCGCACTGTTTGCAGGCATCTGGCAAACCGCTGAATCCGGGCTGAACGCTGTCACCTTTGGCATGTATGGACTGCTGCGCAATGCGGTGCTGTCCATCGGCGGCACGCTGAAAGACTTGTTCCTGAGTGCCATCAACACCATGGTGGAGGGTGCCCGCGCTGCCTGGGCTGCTCTGGGTGGGTCCTTCCCAGCGGTGCTGCAGAACATTGGTGCGGCCATCATGAACTGGAGCCCGCTGGCCCTCTTCTATCAAGCCTTCGCAGGCGTCATGAGCTACTTCGGTTTTGAGTTGCCCACCAAATTCAGCGAGTTCGGCGCCAACATCATCCAGGGGCTTGTCAACGGCATCACCAGCAAGCTGGCCATGGTGCGCGAAGCCGTGGGCGGTGCCGCAGATTCAGCCATTGGCTGGTTCAAGGAAAAGCTGGGCATTCACAGTCCTAGCCGCGTGTTCATGGCGGCGGGCGTCAACGTGGGTGAGGGTGCAGCAATCGGCATTGATCGCACTGTGGGCATGGTGCGTCAATCGGCTGCAGCCATGGCCATGGCGGCCGGTGTATCTCTGGCGGCTCCGGTCGTCGCGGCGCCACAATGGGAGCAAGCCACACCGCCCTCAATTTCTCAGGAGTTGCCGCGCGCGTCCCGGCCATTGCCCGCCGTCCTGCCGCCCATCACCCAGCCGGTGGTGGCCCAGGCTCAACCCATGCTGCAGCAGCCAATGGCTTTGCAGGCCACGGTGGCCCAGGTTGCCCCTGTGCCGCCGCAGCCGGTGCCGTTGCAGGCCATAGCGCCCCAGGTACCACCGGTGCCACGGCAGCCCATGCCGCTGCAGCCGGTGCTGCCCCAGGCGCTGCCTGTACTCCCCCAGCCGGTGGAGCCCTTGCTGCAACAACTGCAGCCCATGCTGCAGCAGCGCATGCCTGTGCAGCCGGTCCTGGCGCAAGCCTTACCCGCAATCACGCAACAGCTGGCGCCTGTGCTGCAGCAGCTACCGCCCGTCGCACGGCAAGCCATGCCTGTGCAGCCTGTGCTGGAGCAAGCGCTGCCCGCCGTCACCCAGCCGCTACAGCCCGTTCTGCAGCAACTGCCAGCGATTGCACAGCAGGCGCTGCCGATCCAGGCAGACCCCGTGCAGATTGACCGCCGCCCGGTGCTGGCCACCCCGGCGCCTGCAGCTGCGCGCCCTGCCCCTGTAATCCACGGCGACACCATCACCATCCAGATTCATGCTGCCCCCGGCATGGACCTGCAGGCTATAGGCAGGGAAGTGGAGCGAGTGATCGAGCAGCGCGACCGCGCCAAGGCCGCACGCCTGCAAAGCAGCTTTACTGACTACTGATTGGAATTGACCGTCATGCAAATGTGTCTCGGCCTCTTTGTTTTCAGCCTCGATACCCTCTCGTATCAAGAACTGCAGCGCCGTACCTCTTGGAAGCACCCCACCCAGAGCATTGTGGGCGGGCGCGACACCTCGCAATACCTGGGCTATGGCGAAGACATCATCACCATGAGCGGCAGCATGGTCCCGGAGTTCAAGGGCAAGCCCGCCAGCCTCGACGAGCTGCGCCGCATGGGTAACACCGGCTTGGCCTGGGCGCTTGTGGAAGGCAGCGGCACCATCTACGGCGCCTACGTCATCACAGAAATGCAGGAAACCAAGACCTTTTTTGAGGTGGACGGCACGGCCCGCAAGATTGAATTCAGCCTGACCCTGCGCCGCATCGACCAGGACGATGAGGGCCAGGACGGCTATTCAGATGAAATGGGCGACTTGGAAACATCCGACGCCGTGAGCATGAGTTAAGGGTAAGGCCATGAGCGATATTTCCGACATCCGCGCCACCCTGCCCACGGCCAGCGCCACGGGCAGCAGCAACCGCCGCCTATTCATGCAGCTCACGCCCATCTGGCGCGTGACGGTTAAGGGTCAGGACGTTTCCGACCGCTTCGCGCCGCGTCTGGTCAGCCTCAACATCACCGACAACCGCGACGGCGAAGCCGATGAGGTGGAAATCGTCATCAGCGACCATGACGGCGCGGTGGAGCTGCCTGAAACCGGCGACCCCATGACCGTGGCCATAGGCTGGCAGCTCAGCCCCGGCAGCGGCCCCTACCGGGCGCCAACGGCCGACGAAATGGGCGGCTTTCCCCTGGGGCTGGTGGATAAGGGCAGCTACACCATCCAGGCCGTGGAATACAGCGGTGCACCCGACACCATCACCCTGCGCGGCCGTGCGGCCAATATGCTGGACGAGCTGCGCACCCTCAAGGACCGCAGCTGGCACAAGACCACCGTGGGCACCATCGTGCGCAGCATTGGCGCGCAGAACAAACTCAAGGTCAGCATTGATAAGGAAATTGCGCTGCGCAAGATTGGCCACGCCGATCAGGCGCAGGAGTCTGATGCCTCGTTTCTGCGCCGCCTGGGCAGGCAAATGGATTGCCTGTGCAACATCAAAAACGGCACGCTGCTTTTTAGCCAGGCACGCAAGGCCCGCACGCCCAGCGGTAAAGAGCTGCCACCTGTCACCATCACCCGCGATGCAGGCGACCAGCACCGCTGGGCACGCTCGGACCGCGACTCGTATAGCGGCGTCAAAGCCTTCTACAACAACATCAAGCGCGGTACCCGCTCCAGCGTGGTGGCCGGCATCAGCGGCCGGGCCAAGACCTTGCGCCAGACCTATGCCAATGAGGCGGACGCCCTGGCCGCCGCCCGTGCCGAATGGCTGCGCATTCAGCGCGGCATTTACTCCTTTGACATCACCCTGGCCTATGGCCGTGCCGATGTCATGCCCCAGAGGCCGGTGATCGTCAGCGGCTGGAAAAAGCAAATTGATGAAACCGTGTGGATGGTCACGGCCGTGCGCCACAGCCTGAGCAACAGCGGCTACACCAGCCAGCTGACGCTGGAGACTCAGCAGAGCGCGGGTGTGGACGGTGGGGATGAAGCAGAATAAAAATCGCACTAATTTTTTTCTGCTCATCAACTCCTTAACAATTAAATATTTCTCAATTTTTCTAGCTCTAACTTGAGATTTTTAATCCCCTTCTGTGATCTAGCAAATTTTTGCCATTTTTTATTTACTTTCCTAACTTCCCAAGGCGAATAGACTCTGACAATCAGGTATTTATCTATAAAATCCTGAAGATTAATGAATCTTATAAGCCAAAACAAACATATAAAGAAACAAACACAGGATACAAAAATTATAAAGTACAACAAATACAGCTGCTCAGAAACTGTCTTTTTGTAGTAATCTTTACTTTCATCAAATTTAAGCAATTCACATATGACAGAAACATCATAATCAGTTATCTTTTTGGGGAAAATAGTTTCTCCATTAATTTCGTTCTCACAAAATATTTTATTAAAAACTATTTTTTCGGCAACAGCTTTATCACCGTAATATTTAATACCTAAACCAGTTTTCCTTACATTGAGATAGGCCACACTTGAATCAAAGGATGTATAGCTTAAAGACAAAGGAATATAAAAAAATAAAACCATCAACAAAATAGATAATTTAAAAATAATAAACCTGTAATATTTATTATCAATATCCATTAACTCAACATTAAAAAATCTCGTGATTCTATAAAACTCCACCTCTGGTAATTTTCTATTTTTTCTCCACTCCTCAACTCTGGAGTAATCATTAAAGTCTACTATCTTTAAATTTGTCTTGTATCTAAATAGCTCAATGTCTGATATATTTTTCCATTGCTCGGCCATCATAGTGTTATTAAATACACTACTGCCTGAGACAAATTTCCAAATTCTATCTACGAAGAAATGAGATGAACCCGCTCTATGGGCGCTATAAACCCAGAATAGAGCAAATGCACTCAATATGAAGAGTGGTCCATAAACTCCAAATCCATCAATTACCTTTTTTATAGAATCTGTTGTTACATCATCCATTTAGACATCCAACAAAATATGATTTCTAAAGAAAAGACAAACCTTCATTTTTGCCGCACCATATCAATCATCTTTTTGATGTCATCAGCATTTAGCTTTTCAAGCATCTGAAAAACAGGTGGCTTTTCGGTGTGCTTACCATCCAACGTTGTTGAAGCGTTGTAAGCAATAGCATTGATCGATTTTGCAATCAGCTCCTTCTGTAGGTCTTCGGCCTCCATTTTCAAATCCTGAAGCTGTTTCTTATAGCCCTCATATGAAGAAGCAAGTGCCTCTTTATGGGCGTACTCTTGCTGAAGACGTTCGTATTGACTTCTACGTGTTGCTGAAAAAACTGCAAACCAGACAACAGGTATCACAACCGGCGCACGAACCAGCAACGTCCTTAACATTTCGGTCCACTCGTGAGCCTTCACCAGCTCTATCTTGAAAGGCTCAGTAGAGAAATCGAAAATCATCAAGAGTCCGGAAAATAGCAAGAAAACCAATGAACCGTAAAATGCTTTAGTATAATTTTTAATAGGTTTATCGAAAGAATCCTTCAACGATTTATAGGACGTAGCTAAACCCGCCGAGGTTGCACCCGGCAATAATGACTCTACTTTCTTAAACATTGCTTCATGACGTTGGTCATGATTTTCCTCAAATTCTGCTAACTCTTTCAGTCTTGTATCCAGTTCATTTTTGAGCCCTTGCTTCTGCGAGTCATCTCCACCATCATTAGATCCACCAAAAATACGCTGATAGAATACTTTTAGTTCAGCGTGTTCATCTGTAGCGGCGTCTGCAATTCCTGTCATCCTTTCACGTAACAGTTTTATGTCCCTTTCATATCCTAGAATAATCTGAGATGTAGAATCAGGTCCGTGAAATAGTTTTTCGTGAAGCTCAGTTATCGCCTTTTGATCACTGGCAATTTTATCAACCATGCCCTTAACTCGGGTCTCGGTCGCTGTGCTTTCAGACGTAGAGCTAAATAGATAATCATGAAAACCTCTAACCCTGGCTTCAACTTCATCAATTCTTTTCTTCTGGGCTACGGTCTCCCCGCTAGCAATTGATAGTGCAGATTGAGACTGCCTTGCACTGTTCTCAAACGTTTGAAAATAAGAGTTAACCGTCTTCGTATATTCACTAAGCGCTTCACCGTAAGACTCTAGTGCTTTCGCAGGCACTACCATGTAGGGACGAATCAGCCCAAATAGGTTATCTGCGCTACCATTAGAGTTTTGCAAGTAGCCAATATTTTTGCTTGAATTAAACTCCAAAACCTGATGTAAGCCCGTTTGTGCTTGGGCAGCCCAACTACTATAGGCATGGATAGGAACTAATTCGGGATCAATATTTTCTTGAATGTTATGAATCAAGGTAATAATTTTTTTAAGTCTTGCAATTTCTTTGACTGCATCTGTGGATGTGCTTTCATCTATATTTAATTTTTTAACCAAGTCGTAATAGTTATGCCAGACTGGATAAAAATCGTTATTTTTAGACGCATCAATCCACCTACTCATAAAAACCCCTATAAATTATTAAGAAAATAATCGAAATCACCGCCGCACATAACTCTTGCGCCCGGAATCCGTATAGCAATACTGCCCACCGCGTGGCCCGGTGCAAATACTTCCGCTACGACAGCTGCAATCACCACCAGCGGATTGGGCAGGCTTAGGCTGTGACGTCAGCCCCAGCGCGCGGCTGGCACCACCGCCCATCTCTGCGCTGCAACTGCGTTTAGAGCCACTGACGGAGCCGTCATTGCAGATAAACAGCTCACCCTGGCAATGCGATACACCGCCCTTACGGCCAGAGCATGGATAGTTGGCAGCATTCGCCTGGGCAACGGTCGTAGCCAATACAAGGCAAGCGCAGGTAGCCCTAAATAAGCGAGCAAACATAGCGTCGCCTATTTAGAGAAATATCTGCACTAGCGTTGAAGTGGGGCCGGTGGACAGCCCAACGCGCTTGCCTGCAAACTTGCCGTCACGCACGGGCTCGCCGTTTTTGGCGCTTTCCAGCAACTGACGTGCGGAGTCTTCGCCAAGCGCGTAGGTCAACACCTGAGCGGCCAACAGCAGGTTTTCGGCGTTCTTTGCTTCAAAGGTCTCGCCGTCGTCGTCCCTGAAAAACTCCCAATACACATTCACGCGGCCGCGGCGGAATTCAAGGCCGAAATCCGGCCCGCACACGCTCTTGCCGCATTTGTCGGTAAGGAAGCTATAGCCCTTGCCATCATTGAGACGGGTTTCGCTGACCACAGGGCGTCCCACGGCGGCGATCATTCCGGCCTCATCCAGGTGGGCCGCGCGCAGCGCTTGCTCGGTTGCCCCGGCATTGCTGCCGTCCTGCTGCGAGCAACCTGCGAGCAAACACAATACAGCAACGCCCAAGGCTGCGAAAAGACCTCGCTGTGCTGAACGAGCGTTCTCTAAAACCAGCATTGCACTCCCCCCTCTTATATTGGGCTGCAGTCTCTCTGGACCGTCAGCCCGAAAGTCGGTTCTTACCTACTTCTCTTTCTGTTCTGACGAAAAAGCGAGCTTCGCAACAGCTTCCAGGGCAGCACGGCCTTCGGAGGTGCTGTTACGCCACGCTTGCAGCATTTCACGCTCAGCGGGTGCAAGCGTGCTTTCCGATGCATTGGCCCTCTGTCCCGTGACCACGTAGAGCACATCTACACCCAGGGTAGCCATTACGCCTAGTGCAGCTGCTGAGGGCGTCTGATCGCCCTTTTCCCAGTTCGATAACGTGCCCCGGTTGATTTCACATGCATCCGAGAAAGCTATCTGGGAGTAAGCAATCCGCGTGCGCTCTTCCCTCAGTCGCTCGCCGATTTGTTTAAAAGTTTCGACAATCATCTATTGACATGCTGAAAATATTCAGCAATGATTCTGCTTACGTTGTAAATCTCAGTTCTCATCGTACATGACCACCACTGCCAACCTGCAGACATCCCAGCGCTCCGCTTTGGTCAGTGCCTCTGTGGACAAGCCCATTGCCATCCGCCTGGGCCAGCAAGAGCTGGACGAAGTGCTGCAACTGGCCCGCGCAGAGGACAGGCCTGCAGGCAACTTTGCGCGCATGGTCTACCTGCTAGGTCTGGCCGTGTACCGCGAGCAAGGCTTTCTGACACTGCAGGCTGATGTGGCCCAGCCTGCCCGCAGCCGCTGGCAGGCCGCCAGTGGTCTGGTCAATGAAAAGCCGATTGCCATGCGCCTGCCTCCTGCTGAGCAGGCCGATGTGGAAGAAATGGCCCGTAACGAATCGCGCCGCCCCGGCAACTTTGCGCGGGCCGTGTTTCGCATGGGCATGCCGATCTACCGCCAACGCATACAGCAGCGCGCTGTGGCCACGCCCGCAGTGGGTGCTGTCAGCTATGAATGAGGTGCCCATGGTCGAAAACGATCCTTTCAATGCAGAGCCCGGTCTGCAGGCGCATCGTAGTTTTGCGCAGGCTGCCCTGGGCGTAGGCGTGCGTAAGGTCAGCATGGGCGTGGTGGAGCCGCAGGCTGTGGGACAAACCGGGCAAGGCTGTAACACCGCGAACGGTCAAGCTAACGCGCCCGCCAAGAAGCAGCCGCCGCTGGTCCTTGACCGCAAGCCCAAGAGCATTCCGCGTGACAGAACCCGCCTGCGCTGCCCTCATTGCAAGTCGCCTTGCAACTCGCGCACCAGCTTTGAAACCAGCGCGCTGACTCGCACTTTCATCTATTGCTGCACCAACTACGAGTGCGGCCATACGTTCAAGGCAGTCATGGAGATTCACTACACGATCTCCCCCAGCGCCACCCCTGACCCGGCAGTGAACCTGCCCATATCCACCCATGTGCG